>Ga0075688_101_pt2 | contig 1512 bp, 1 predicted proteins | sample RifGroA2_FD_67690 | JGI IMG/M metagenome (GOLD analysis project Ga0075688, IMG submission 67690) | Microgenomates (Curtissbacteria) bacterium GW2011_GWA2_41_24 | reverse complement strand
GATGACTTGATTTCTACCAATAAAAATAGATTACAAAAGGCAATTGAAAATAAAGCCTGTAATGCAGTAGTTATTAAACCGAATCAAGTAGGCACTATTACGGAAGCTGTTGATACCGTAAAAGCCGCAAATTCAGGCGGGATCAAGGTAGTAGTTTCGCATCGTTCTGGAGAAACAAATGACGACTTTATTGCAGATTTTGCAGTAGGTGTAAATGCTGATTATGTCAAATTTGGTGCGCCTGCAAGAGGTGAACGAGTAGCCAAGTATAATAGGCTTTTGGAAATTGAGCATGAACTTTCCTAAATGCAGAAAATTTATCGCAGACCTAAACCTATAATTCTTTGTATTCTCGATGGTTGGGGCATTGCCCAAGATAATCCAGGCAATGCAATTACGCAAGCAAACTGCACAAATTTTAATGATTTATGGTTTTCGTTTCCTCACACATTTTTAATAAGCTCTGGACAGTCGGTTGGACTTCCGCAAGGCCAAGTAGGCAATAGCGAAGTTGGTCACATTAATTTAGGTGCGGGCAGAATAGTTTTTCAGGATTTACTGCGTATTAATATGGCAATAGCCGACGGTTCTTTTTTTGAAAACGCCGCTTTTTTAAAAGTCATAAATCATATCAGGCAATATAACTCAAAGATTAATCTGGTAGGACTTGTAGGTTTGGGAACAGTTCATAGCGATGCTGAGCATCTCTATGCTCTCCTTGCCCTTTTAAAAAGAGCAGGCATATCCGCCAGTCAAGTTAAGTTACATCTTTTTACAGACGGCAGGGATAGCCCTCCGACTTCGGCTAAAATCTATCTTTCTGATCTTGAGACTAGACTCCGGGAAGAAAATTATGGACAAATCGCCTCAATTTCCGGGCGCTATTTTGCTATGGACCGAGATAATCGTTGGGATCGCACCTCCCAAACTTACTTTGCAATTCTTGGAAAAAGTAAACTTAAGGCAACTAATGTCATTGAAGCAATAGAAACGTCGTATGTAGAAGGCATAACTGACGAATTTATCAAACCGACTGTTATAGTTGACGAAAGTGGTAATCCAGTTGGTCCAGTCGCTAAAAATGATGCGCTTATTTTTTTTAATTACCGACCTGACAGAACAAGACAGTTGACTCAAGCTTTTGTCCTAGATGATTTAACAAAAATTACATCATCTTGGGGAAAAAAGGTAAAGACTTTCGATCGGGGTCCAAAGCTGCAGGGTCTTTTTGTGGTGACATTAACAGAGTACCAGTCAAATTTACCGGTTGATGCGGTTACTTTTAACCCTGAAGAAGTCGAGATGCCACTCGCCCGTGTTTTTGCCGAAAGAAATATGCGCCAACTTCACATAGCTGAAACTGAAAAATATGCCCATGTTACCTATTTTTTTAACGGAGGAAGAGAAAAACCATTCAAGGGAGAAGATAGAATTCTAATTAACTCACCAAAAGTCGCTTCTTATGATTTAAAACCGCAAATGTCTGCACCCGAACTTACCAAACAGCTTATT
>Ga0075688_118_pt1 | contig 1877 bp, 2 predicted proteins | sample RifGroA2_FD_67690 | JGI IMG/M metagenome (GOLD analysis project Ga0075688, IMG submission 67690) | Microgenomates (Curtissbacteria) bacterium GW2011_GWA2_41_24 | reverse complement strand
CTTCTTCCTGCTTCCTTCTTCTTTCTTCTTGGCCTTCTTCCTTATATTTACTTGCCCGTCAGAGCCTCTCAGAATCCCGTTCTTACTTGGGGTGATCCAACTACTCTCCAAAGATTCCTTGATGTCTTGCTGCGGCGGGAATATGGAACTTTATCTCTAAGTGCCGGAGTTGGCGTAAATCCGTTCACCATAAGTCCACTAATTTTTTATCTTATTTCCTCCTTTTGGCAATTTGCCGCAGTCGGCGCCATTCTGGCTCTTCTGGGAATCATCGCTCTCTATCAAAACAAAAAGGCCTTTATTTTTCTACTTTTAGCCTATCTATTTATTGGACCAGTCTTTGTCTTTCTAACTAAAACCTCTCCCGATAACGTTGGTATCGCTGGTGGTATTGAAAGATTTTTCCTGGCATCTCATGTCTTTTTTCCCATCTGGATAGCTATATCTTTCCAAATGTTGATAACCAATAAGTTAAAATTATTAAAATATGCTACATACCTCCTCCTTTTTGTACCAATTCTGCTTCTAATTTTAAATTTCGAAAAAGTCAATCAAAGCAAAAATTTTCTTTATGAGGAAATGGGCCAAAAAATGTTTGAAGTTATGCCCGAAAACTCGCTTTTGGTAACTTTCGGAGACAAAGGAACAATGATTGCCCGTTATTTTCAGGCTGGCTTGGGCCAAAGACGCGATGTAATTTTGGTAAACTTCCACTGGCTGCCAACCCCATGGTACAAGGAAAATCTTAAGCGCCAATATCCTAATTTTTCCTTCCCATATGATAAGTATCAACACATGAAACTTTCATCAATTGAAGCAGCTAAGATAATTTGCCTGGAAGTTGTTCCTAATATACCTACCTTTATCGAAGACCGCACTAATTTCTTTAATCCCTTAACTGACAAAAGCTGCTCTTATCACCCGCAGGGGCCCTTAATTAGACTCGATCTGCCGGATAAAAAAACCACCAATGATGAGTTAGAAGCGCAGGATCATGATTATTGGCAACCGCTGCAGCAAAAACTCAAAGAAGAAAATCCCAAAGATCTACGATCCAAAAGGGTTTTATTGGAGTATTCAAACGCTAAAACTTCATTAGGCATACTTTTGGGTACAATTGTTGGGAATCAAGCCGCCCTCAACGCCTACCTAGAAGCTTATGAAATCTCAAATTATAACGGGACAGCTGCCCATTTGACTGCCGAAATTTATCTTTCAAAAAACGACTTCCAACAAGCCTGGGAATGGGAACAAAAAGCGATAGGAGCCGAACCGAAGCTGGCCGAGCCTTACAACAATTTAGGAGTCCTGGCTATAAGATTAAAGCAAGATAACAAGGCTGCTATCTCTTACTTTCGCAAGTATTCATCGCTTGCAATCTCAAGTAACGAAAAACAACGGGTATTAAAAATTATCACAGAATTAGAAAAAAGCCCAAAATGAAATTAAACAAAAACCTTATAATCAATATTTCTTTCGCTCTCTCCCTACTTATCTTAACCTTGATAGTCTACATTATTACCCTTTCCCGCTCAGTTTACTTTGGCGATAGCGGGGAGTTTATTGCCGTTGCCAAGACCTTGGGTATTGCCCATCCTCCAGGTTATCCTCTCTACACCATGCTTGCCCATTTATTCACCTATTTACCTTTTGGCAATTTACCATTTAAAGTCAATTTGTTTTCAGCAGTTACCTCATCACTGACCGTAGTAGTAGTCTATTTTATTTGCTTGAAATTAACCAAAAACCGCCTTGCTGCTGTCTCTGCCTCGCTATTTTTAGCCTTTTCCTACCTCTTCTGGCTCTATTCACTGGTTGCCGAGGTCTTTTCCCTAAACAATCTCTTTGTGGCTCTCATTATCCTAATTTCACTCCAT
>Ga0075688_114_pt1 | contig 5133 bp, 6 predicted proteins | sample RifGroA2_FD_67690 | JGI IMG/M metagenome (GOLD analysis project Ga0075688, IMG submission 67690) | Microgenomates (Curtissbacteria) bacterium GW2011_GWA2_41_24 | reverse complement strand
GCGTTTGGTTGTTTCAAAATAAAGCTTGAGATATATTTCAAAGTCCTCATCACTGGTTGAATCGTAGACCGTGACCCCCTTTTTTTGGGCAATATTGATGTTATAGCGTGTTTTTGGATGCATCGCCGCCAAAAGTTGATCTTCCGTCTTTGTTAAGTCAATTAAAAAATTGTACTTAGTAAATAATGATTTTTTAGATGGGACGAGTCCTAAATTTTCCATTTTCAATTTTCCATTTTCAATTTTCAAAACATTAGGCTCAATTTTTATAAAAGCCGCATTTTTGCGTTCGCCCAAGGTCTTGAGCGCCTCGACCATCTTCTCATCAGGCATTGGGCCTTTTGGTAAGTAACCGACAGTATATTTAAAAAAAGGTACAGGATGAAAAGTCAGTTGATAAGCCGAAATAAGTTTGTTACCTTCAAAATGACCCAAGCGTACCAAATCCAACCCCATTTTTTTACGAAAGTCACCCCACTGCCATGATTGAATAACATGGGTAACGACCTGGTTGTACAAATCTTTCTCGCTGTCTTTAACTTCGCGGACAATCATTCTTCCATTATCCTACCATCCTCTATTCTGACAATCTAGCAATTTGACAATTTATTAATTATGATGGAATTATGCCGTCTGTCCGGTTGGTACTTACCTTTATCCTGATTTTTACTTTCTTTTCACTAATTTCTAATCTCTTAACCCTAAACCCTGTCCTTGCCGGTTCTGGCCTAGTTTCTTCTATCGGTGGCGCCACTTTTATTCAGGGAGCCAAACAATTTTGGGTAAGCTCTCCAAGGCCAGCTTTTTCCGGTGTGACCGATCCTGGGGGGAATATTGATATTACGATTGGTGCAGAAAAAAATGGAGTAGTGGCAGATAGTTCTGGCAACTGGTCGTTCACACCTGCAGCCGACCTTTCTGGTGATAATCAAGTAACTGTAGCCACAGCAACATCATCAGTGACTTTTACTTTGACAATCGGTGCCTTACCGGAAAATATTGCCTCAGCTTCAGGTTCAACTCTTGCTCCAGCCGGAAGCCTTACTCCTACGCTTGCAATTTTGGGCTTTGGAGTTTTACTGACTACTTTTGGCCTCTGGGGCTTGAGTCGAAGTTTTGCTAAATCTCAGTAACAAAAAACCTGCCAGATTCCCCAAAAGAAGTGCTGGCAAAAAAGCCTCCTCCAAAAAGTTTAAACTTGAGAATAAAATAGCCAGAATTGCTACCAAAATTCCAAATCCGTATTTAAAGCTTCCTTGAATTGGTGAAGTCATTGGTTCTGGCAACATCACCAAAGCAAAAAGCATGACTGTCCCATCGACGATGATACTTAAAGCTTTTCCGGATCCAGATTGAATTGTTAAATAGATAAAGTAAATGGCCAGAAATGTAATCGGCAATGTTAGTCTTCGCCATAATCCCAAAAGCTGCTGGATTAAAAATATGTTGGCGAAGTCCGGTCTTGATGAATTGTTTAGAAAGCGAAGCCAAAAGAGAAGTTACACCAATCGTCCAAATCGGTGTTGATGGGTCAATAATCAGTCCGATTAACAATCCAGTAACCAATGCTGCCGAGGGAAAGTAAATTTTGTGATCACGAATCCAAGTTGTACTCAAGTCAAAAATTACCATGAAAACAATAGCTAAAAGAGGAAAAAGGAAAGCGTTAACAGTCTGAACACGCCAAAGAGCGAGAAGCCAGACCAAAACAAGCGTAAAGGCGACATGCAGCCGAAAGTCGTGGTAAATAAACTTTAAAATCGTCCTTAAATCCACATCTTATTTTAACAGAGACTATATCGAGTTAATCAGCTCCTCCGGTATATCCACCACAAAGCGTGAAACTAAATTGGCGGAATGTAGACCAAAGTAGAGTCGGTTTGTCGCATACGTTAGATAAAGTTTTTGTTTGGCACGCGTCATGGCTACATAAGCAAGTCTTCTTTCTTCCTCAAGTTGAGCGCTATCTAACATGCTTCGAGAGTGGGGAAATAGACCTTCCTCCATACCGATTACAAAAATAACCTCGAACTCCAAACCTTTAGCAGCATGAACCGTCATTAGAGTAACCATTGGTGTTCTTGTCTTCTCATAATTTTTTTCAGGAGTGACTTTATCTTCCATTAGAGCTACACTTTCCAAAAAAGTAGTTAAATTTTCAAAATCGGTTGCGACAGATTTAAGTTCTTTGACATTTTCCACCCGCATCAAGCCTTCTTCGGTGCCGTCATCAATAAGTGCTAAATAGTCGGTCGCCTCAAGAACTTTATCGATCGCCTCAATTGGTTTGGGTAGCCCTTTTTTTGATCTTTGCTTTTCCAAAAATTCCTCAAATTTTTCGTATCGCCTCTTACCTAATTTTTCGACTCTTGCCTTGGCAATTTTATCTTTTGGGTTTGCGACAAGCCTCAAATACGCCAGAACATCTTTGACTTCGCGTCTGTCATAAAAACGGACACCACCGTAGAGTCGATAAGGGATAGCATCACGAAGAAATGCTTCCTCCACCGTTCTTGATTGGGCATTGGTTCTATAAAGCACGGCGTATGAGGAAAATGATAGCTCCAAAGAAACTATGCGCTCGACAATAAAGTTAGCCTCATCAATTTCATTTTGGGCGCTGTATATAATAATTTTTTCACCGGTTTTATTTTTTGTCCAAAGCTTTAAAACCGGATGAGAATTATTGTGGGCAATAATAGCATTGGCCGCCGAAAGAATATTTTGGGTCGAGCGGTAATTTTGTTCAAGGTTAAATACGCGTGCATCTGGGAAATCTCGTTCAAAGTTTAAAATATTGCGAAAATCGGCACCGCGAAAGGAATAAATTGCCTGGGAAGCATCACCAACTACTGTTAAATTACCGTGGATGCTGGAGAGAAGTTTGGTCAGTACATATTGAGAAGTATTCACATCCTGATATTCATCAACCAGCACATACTTAAATCTACGAGCCCATTTTTGCAAAACAATAGGATTCATTTTGAAAAGTGAAACAGTCAGCATTAAAAGATCATCAAAATCACAGGCGTTTTGTGCTTTTAGCTCTTTTTGATAAATCGTGTAGACTTGAGAAACAGTTTCTGCAAAAAAACCATGGGCAAATTGGGCATAGTCATTGGGTGATAATAACTCACTTTTAGCCGAAGAAATGGCCGAAAGAATTGAACTGGGACGAAAGTTTTTTGTCGAAATATCATTATCCTTCATGATGCGTTTGACTAAGCTTAGGCTGTCATCATCATCGTAAATCAAATAACCATTCGGAATGCCGATATACTTGCCGTCAATTCGCAAAAGTCTCGCACAAAAAGCATGGAAAGTACCAACAAAGGGTAAATCGTGTATCGACGATCGTTTATCGTTAGAACTTTTTTTTGCAATAGACGATGAATGACGAACAAGTAGCTTCGTAATTCGTTCCTTCATCTCATTTGCCGCTTTATTGGTAAACGTCACCGCCAAAATATTTTCAGGCTTTTCACCTTGAGAAATTAGGTAAGCGACTTTATAAGTCAATACCCGCGTTTTGCCACTGCCGGCCCCAGCCAAAATTAAAACCGGCCCATCAGTCTGCTTAACAGCTTCAATCTGCGCCGAATCTAAATCTTTTAGAAGATTTTTCATTTTCAGTGATTCAGTGTATCAGTATACCAGTGTATCAATGAGCTGGTGAACCAGTAAGTCAGTAAAACAATGGGAAAATCAAGTTATTTATATGCACTGGATGCACTGGAATACTGAATCACCGACTGACTGATTTACTGAATCACCGACTCACTGATATAATTTGGAGTATGGTTAAGGTTTTAGACTTCTGGGCCGAGTGGTGCGGTCCCTGTAAATTTATGGAGCCGATTATTGAGCAGCTTGAAAAAGAGCTGGCCGGCCGCGTGGAAATTGAGAAGATCAATGTCGACGAAAACCAAGACAAGGCTGCTGTCTACCAGGTCATGTCAATTCCCACCTATGTAATCTTGAAGGAAAATAAGGAACAAGAACGCATTATTGGAGCCACATCCAAGGATAATTTTCTAAAAACCATCTCCAAATATGAATGATCCTCTACCATTGGTTGTCGCCAATCTCAAGGCGAATAAAACTTGGGACGAAGTCGCATCATGGATCGATGATGTCGCTAAGACTGCTACCAGTTTTACTGGTACCATTATTTTTTGCCCTTCGCACTCCTTTTTAGCTTCGGCTTTTGCCAAAATTGCTCAAAACAGTATCAACCTAAAATTAGGCAGCCAGGATATCTCACGCTTCGAACAAGGGGCCTATACCGGAGAGGTCGCTGCCAGCCAAATTGCCGATCTTTGTCAATATGCTATTGTTGGTCACTCCGAAAGAAGAAAATATTTTGCTGAAACCGATGACGATGTGATGGAAAAAGTCAAAATGCTCTTGGTTGCCAAAATTACCCCAATTCTTTGCATTAGTGATTTCAAACAGCTTGATACCTATATTGCCAAAGGCCAAGTAATTGTCAAAAATAAAGATAAAATTATTTTTGTTTATGAACCACCAAGCGCAATCTCAGGTGGTGGGGAATTTAGACCGGATTCTCCCCAAAATGCCAATGAGCAAGCAGCAAAAATTAAAGAAAGAATCGGCCGCGGGGCAGTTGTGATTTATGGCGGAAGTATTAATCCCCAAAACGCCCAGTCTTTTTTTCGACAGGAAAATATTGATGGCGGGCTTGTCGGTCAAGCAAGTTTAGATTCTCAACAATTTATCCAAATACTGATGGCCGCTAGGAACTAAAATGCGCAATCTTAGCAAAGGACCGCAAAAATCTCCAAATATTCTAAAGATCTTAACTTTTACCATATTGTTTGCCGTATTCACATTTGCACTAATCAGACTGGTTGGTATAGATAAGCTTGTTTTTAAAGGTCCAAAAGCTGTTGTTCAATTAATTACCGATACTGGTCTTAATAGTAATAATGGAAGAGTCAATGTTCTTCTTCTGGGAATAGGGGGTCAGGGACATGAAGGTCCTAATCTTTCGGACACCATGATCTTAGCCTCAATAGCCGAAGATGGTCATGATGTTGTTCTGGTTTCGATTCCTCGAGACCTATGGGATCCCAGCCTCTCAACTAAGGTCAATTCTGTCTATGCTTATGG
>Ga0075688_127_pt1 | contig 6137 bp, 10 predicted proteins | sample RifGroA2_FD_67690 | JGI IMG/M metagenome (GOLD analysis project Ga0075688, IMG submission 67690) | Microgenomates (Curtissbacteria) bacterium GW2011_GWA2_41_24 | reverse complement strand
GGCAGATGGCTGCCTGTTTTTTTATGGGCAGTGATAATTTTTGCCTTCTCATCACTACCACAAATTAAAGTTAGCGAATTTTTCCTCTGGGATTTTATTGCCAAAAAAACTGCCCATGTTAGTGAATATGCGATTCTGTTTGCTTTAATTTTTAGAGCGACTAAAGGCAGTTGGATTTTGTCATTTCTTGCAACAATGCTTTATGCCGTCTCGGACGAATTTCATCAAAGTTTTGTTCCGGGCAGAACCGCAACCTTTTTCGACTTGGGTTTTGATTTAACCGGTGCTAATATAGCAAGCTATACAATATGGAAGTTAAAACAAATACACCTTTTGCAACCCAAAAAATCGCCCAAGATTTAGCTAAAAATCTAAAAGGAGGAGAAGTCATTGCTCTTTTTGGTGATCTTGGTGCGGGCAAAACCGTTTTTGTCCAAGGACTGGCCCGTGGCCTTGGTATTAAAAGAAGAATTATTTCTCCCAGCTTTGTCTTTATGCGGACTTATCCGATAATCTTAAGTCATCAGACATTGACCTTTTATCATTTGGATCTTTATAAGGGGGAAAGCATGGCTGATTTGGCTTCTTTAGGTCTTGATGAGATTTTTTCGCCCGAATCGGTGGTTGTTTTGGAATGGGCAGACAGAATCAAAAAAGAGCTACCCAAAAAAAGAATTAATGTTTTTTTTGAGACTATCGATGAAAAAACCAGAAGAATATCGATTAAAAGATCTTAAAAAAGCTGTCACCATTTTTAAAAATGGGGGAGTAGTCATTTTCCCAACAGATACCGTCTATGGCATCGGCTGTCGCTTCGATGATCAAAAAGCCACTGAGAGGATTTACCAAATTAAAAAAACCCCAAAAAATCAGAAATTTCCGATTTTGGTGTCAAGTATTGGTCAAGTTAGAAAACTTGCTAAAGTAGGAAAAGTTGCTCAAAAATTAATCGAAAAGTACTGGCCAGGAGGGTTGACCATTATCCTTCCTTCCCGTCATCCTGAGCGTGAGCGAAGGATCTATTCAGATTCTTCGGCTACGCCTCAGAATGACACTAGCAAGGTGGGCTTTCGTATGCCGGACTCCAATCTCATCAGGTTTCTTATCGAAAAAATAGGTGTTTCCATTATCGGTACTTCCGCCAACTTTTATGGCCAAAAGCCGGCCAAAAGCTTTAAAAATCTAGACTCACAAATTCTAGAACTTGCCGATTTAGTTATTAAGGGTAAGTGTCGAAGGGGAATCGAGTCAACAGTTGTTGATGCAACATCCGATCCGCCCAAAATCTTACGACAAGGAGCAGTTGACATAAACTCAATTAACCAATTAACTGATTAACTTAATTAACTATGTTATTAAAGATTAATACAACTGAAAGAGAAAAAGTGACTGTCGAGCTTACCGATCAGAAATCCGGCATCAAAGATCAATTAGTCCAAACCCAAAAACTCGGTTCCCAAGTTCTCTTGCCGATGATTGTTAAAATTTTGAAAAAGAATAAATTGAGCTTTTCTGATTTAACCGGAATTGAAGTTAATGTCGGCCCCGGTTCTTTTACCGGTACCCGTGTCGGTGTGGCCGTAGCCAATACCCTCGGTTTTGCTCTTGATATCCCAGTCAATAGTAAAAAAGGTAAAATAGTTTTGCCCGTATATGAAAAATCAAAGTTCGATTAGATTATATCAGCAGGTCGCCTTGGCACCTTTCATCGAGTCCGACTCGATTTCAGTCATGCCAATGGCGCTCCTCTGATATAATTTTTCGTAATTGCTCAAAATTATGAAAATTCTCGTTACCGGCGGCGCCGGATTCATCGGATCGCATGTTACAAAACTGCTTCTTGATAGAGGCTACCAAGTGGTCGTTTTGGACAATCTCTCTCATGGATTTGTCGAAAATGTCGACCCGCGTGCCAAGTTAACTGTCGGCGATATCCGCGATCGGAAAAAAACTAAAGAAGCATTAAAAGGAATCGAGGCGGTAATCCATATGGCTGGTCTTATTAGTGTTCCTGAGTCTGTCGCCGATCCAGTTAAATACTGTGACAATAACGTACTTGGCGCGGTTAATCTTTTGGAGTGTATGAAAGATGCAGGCGTTAAAAAAATCATTTTTTCATCAAGCGCCTGTGTTTACGGGACGTCGGATAAATTGCCAATTAAGGAAGATGCGCCTATTCATCCGGATAATCCATACGGTGCGACTAAGGCCTCAATTGAAGTATTCCTCAAGACCTATCACGAAATTTTCGGCTTTGATGTAGTCATACTTCGCTATTTTAACCCTTACGGTCCGGGCAAAATGGGTAAACCTACCACCCTTGCCATTCCCAATTTTGTTAAGGCAACCTTGGCCAAAAAGCCAGTCCCCCTTTATTGGCAAGGAGAGCAAATCCGTGATTTTATCTATATTGATGATCTGGCGCAAGCCCATATTGATGTTTTGGGTCTTTCCGGTTTTAACATTTTTAACATTGGTACCGAAAAGGGGATTAAGGTTAAAGACGTGGTGGATGAGATTTTTAAAATTGTCGGCTACAAAGTGCCGATTGCCGATTTAGGCAAACGTCCGGGCGATGTTGCCGCTACTTATGCCTCAAGCGAAAAACTCAAAAAAGCTGTTGGCTGGAAAGCCAAAGTTAATCTTCGCGAAGGCTTAAAGCGAACGATAGAGTATTACAAAAGTAGTCAATAACTTCTTCTTTTTAAACCTAAGGTTCGAGCTTGTTTTCTTGATTGTCGTCCAAGACTTTCCTGGTGCATCATTTGTTTCCAAGACATCCCTTCGACAATAGACGTACTACCACGAATTTCAAAAATTGAACCGTTATCAAAAGTAGTTCTAACTGTCGGGTCAAGATGTATGCCCTTGGGATGAGTAGCATCTCGTCTTTCCATATCAACATTATGCCTCAAAATTAACCCATAGTCAATAGAGGATTTTTTTAACTTTCCCCCATTTGACAACTTATAAAAACTACTATAAAATACGCAAACTGCTTCAAACCACTGCCTAACTACTGCTTGAATATATCTGCTCTTCGCGCAAATTATGAAAAGAAAATATTTTGGAATTCTTTTTGTTCTTGTCGGTTTGATTGTGATGTCATTTATCACGGCATCAGCTCTGGCAACTCAAACCATCATTCAGCAAAACCAAGGGGTGGTTAAAAATATTGTTGGCACCCAATGCAATACGGGCAGTAATCAAGTCAGCGGTGGTAATGTTGGTAGTTCGTCAATTGATACCGGCGACTGCAGTGCAGGAGCCGATGTATCCAATCAAGTAAATACTAACGTAGTTCAAGTTGGTTGTCCCACTTGTCCAACACCCACGCCAACACCTGGAGCCTCGCCAGCTCCATCAGCAAGTCCAACTACTCCGCCGAGTGGAGGCGGTGGGGGCGTTACTGAAGGTGGAGGCGGTGGCGCAGCTGGTCCGTCAGAACAAGGCCAGGCCGCTCCTCAAGTACTGGCCGCAGCCGGTGTTGCCCAAGATACATTGTTATTTTTGACGGGATTTGGGTTATTGATTTTTGGTCTATGGCAAGCACAAAAAGTTCTAAAAAGACAAACGGTCTAAAATTTCCCTACACCTACCATATCCTTAGCCTGATTTTGATTATTTTGGGTGCCGCTCTAATAGTTTATCCCGTTGCCAATAAGGCTTTGGCAACAATTACTCCCACCATCAAACAACAGGTGATATCAACTAATACTTCGTCCAAGCCAGCCAAGCTTTACATCCCAAAATTGACCAAAATTTTATACATTTCTAATGGCCAAGTAGTCGGCGACCGTTGGGCTATTTCTGAAACCGGAGTCTCCTACCTTGTCTCCTCGGCACTGCCCGGCCAAACTGGTAACAGCGTTATTTATGGCCACAATCGCAATGACATCTTGGGATATTTACCCAAGGTTACAAGCGGTGATCCCGTCTATGTGGTCTTAGCAAACGGGGATTATGTTAAGTACGAAGTTGCCGAAACTAAAGTCATCCAGCCTTCACAGGTTGAAATTTTAAATCAGTCGCAAGATTCTCGCCTGACCATCTACACTTGCACCGGCTTTTTGGATACTGCCAGATTTGTTGTTGTGGCCAAGAAGGTTGCAAGTAGTATATAATATCCTGTTATGAAAAAAAGACTGCTGATAGCATTTTTCGCAGTTCTTCTGTCTTTATTTACTTCGCCTGCTTTAGCGCAAGCGCCTACTATTCCTCGCAGCAACCAGCGGGTTCCTGGACGAATTCTTGTCAAGTTTAAAGAAAGCACACCACAAAATATTGTAGACGAGCGTCTTAGTGAGCTTAACGTGCGAATATCTGCTCGCATCAATAAACTAAATGTTTTGGTTCTTAACGTCCCCGAGTCTCAAGAAGATGCAATTATTTCGGCTTTTTCCAAAATTCCCAATGTTGAATTCGCCGAGCCGGACTTTGTAGCCACGGCACTAACTACTACCAATGACCCATCACTTTCAGCGCAATGGGGAATGTTTAAAGTGGTGGCAGCAAATAGCACTGGACCAAGCGCTTGGGATATTACCACCGGCTCATCAAGCACCAAAATTGCCATCCTAGATACCGGTATTGATCAAAACCACGAGGATTTGGCCGCCAAAATCGTCGCCAACCAAAACTTCACCTCAAGCCCAACAGTTGATGATCTTTATGGCCACGGTACCCATGTCGGCGGAATTGCCGCGGCAGTTACTAACAACTCAACAGGGGTAGCCGGCCTTGGCTACAATTCATCCCTAATGAATGTTAAGGTTTTAGATGACAGTGGCTCCGGTTATTATTCTTGGATTGCCAACGGTATTACTTGGGCCACAGACAATGGCGCCAAAGTTATTAACATGAGCCTGGGCGGGTCAAGCGGTTCATCGACACTTCGAGATGCCGTCAACTACGCAGCCGCCAACGGTGTGGTGATTGCCGCAGCCGCTGGTAACAGCGGTAATCAGTCTCGAACCTATCCGGCTTATTATTCAAATGTAATTGCCGTTGCCGCCACCGATTCAAACGATGCTAAAGCGAGTTGGTCAAGTTATGGTTCATGGGTGGATGTGGCTGCACCCGGCGTCAACATCTATTCGACGTTCCCAAATCATTCGTATCAAATCAACAAAGCGCTAAATTATGATTACGGTTCCGGTACATCCATGGCCACACCGCATGTTGCAGGCTTAGCCGGTCTTGTTTGGGCGACTGGAACTTGTGCAACTAACACTTGTGTTCGAGCTCAAATTGAAAATAATGCCGATGCCATTTCCGGCACCGGTACTTACTGGACATATGGCCGAATCAATGCCTATAAATCAGTGGGGGGATCAACACCGTCGCCGACCCCAACACCTACACCGAGTCCTTCACCCTCACCTTTGCCATCAGCGTCACCTTCACCTAGCCCAAGTCCTTCACCATCGCCTTCGCCAAGTCCGGTTCCATCATCAGTCATGCACGTTTCCGACATTTCGATGTGGTTCACAAAGTCTTTTTGGTTCCGCAACGTTTACACCAAAATTACTGTTTTAGACCAAAACAACAATCCGGTACCAAGTGCAACCGTTTATTTGACCATGACACTTCCATCATCAGCTACAGCATCGGGTTCAGGCAATACCGGCTCCGACGGCACAATTACCTTTAGATTGCGATCGAGAGAAACCGGTACTTACAAATCACAAGTCACCAATGTTGCCAAAAATAATTACACCTTCGATCAAGCCAATTCTATTACCAGCAAGTCGCTTGTTGTTAATTAATTTGACCCCGTTAGAAATCATCTTGGGGCTATAAGACAACCTTTGTCATTGTAAGCTAACCACCCCCTAGTCATTACAAATTCCCAAACCTTAGTCATTGCGAGCGACTGAAAGGAGCGTGGCAATCTACTTCTCAGGGAATTAAGATTGCTTCGTCGTCCGCCAACTGGCGGACTCCTCGCAATGACAGGGAAGAGTTACTATGACAATTGTGGCCAGAAAATTTGACATCTGCCTGCCAAAGTTATTAAATATACTCTCTGCCCGCCCGTAAACTATGAATCAGGCGGACAACGAATTTTCTACTCAAAATATTACCCCACGGCTAATTAGCCAAATTGTTGACGCCCTTAAAAACAAAGCTTACGG
>Ga0075688_122_pt1 | contig 10309 bp, 10 predicted proteins | sample RifGroA2_FD_67690 | JGI IMG/M metagenome (GOLD analysis project Ga0075688, IMG submission 67690) | Microgenomates (Curtissbacteria) bacterium GW2011_GWA2_41_24 | reverse complement strand
AAAGAAGGCGACATAGGAGCTGTGGTAAATGTCTACGACAATGGTAATGCAGCAGAAGTAGAGTTTGTTACAGCAACCGGCAGAACAGTAGCGCTTGTGACGCTAAAAGCATCTGACGTTCGTCCTACAAAAAGTAATGACGTCCTTCATGCTAGAGGGTTTGCTGCAGCCTAATTTTTTTAGATACGATTCCCCCAGCACTAAAAATTCGCTTAATTGACATTGGCTTAGAGATTTTACCAGAAATAGGATATAATTTGTTTGCTTTTATGCGCCCATAGCTCAATTGGATAGAGCACAACCTTGCGGAGGTTGGGGTTGGGGGTTCGAGTCCCTTTGGGCGCACTACCAGGAGGAGTACCCAAGTGGTTTAAGGGCACCGTCTCGAAAACGGCTGGGGTCGCAAGGCCCACGTGAGTTCGAATCTCACCTCCTCCGCCACGTAAGTAATAATAATGGAAAGAGCTAGACAATCTGCCGTAACGCCTGAACTAAGACCACTCCATCGAGCAAGCGCTGTAAGAATTGAGCGAATTGTCGCAAGAACATGGATAACACCAGCTGCTGTGAAAGAACGTATTGGTTACGTCTCATTTGAAGGGTTTAAGGTCGATGGGAGATTTATCATTCCGTCATGGATCCAAACAATTGGACACCGGAGAAAATATAACTTAGAACTCAATCCCTACAATCCGTATGAACCGGATACCGAAGATCCTCAAGGTGAATATAAAGTGCCACTCCGCCATAAAGTCCAATACTGGTTTGATAAAAATGGATCTGCTGGAAAATTTCACTTTCTAGTACCGGTTAACCCATTGGCAGATGTGAAAGATTGGCCGCAACAAAATGACTTTTCGCGGCTTCTGGGAGAAGAAATCAACCAGGACACAACACTTTCAGGAGGAGACTATGAAAATATTGCCTATATTTTAAACCAACTCGAAGAAAGACTACAAATATCAGGTCGCCCGCATCCAAATTAACTTAAATTATTGGGAAATTCTTTACTCCAAATTTATTCTCTTCTGCAGAGTGTGGGCCCACTTGTCAAAAAGGGTATGCACCGGAGCCGAATGATAATGGAGGTGCTTTTCCACAATATCAAGAAGCGTCCTTTCGGAAACCGAAGTCAGAAGAATAATTAAGCGGGTGGGAAAATGCAGTTCTGTCGCAACCATTAAAAGCCGGTCATCGCCGCGTTTTTCAAACCAAAATGAATCAAGTTCCTCCCATAAGAACGCCCGTCCTCCGGAGGTTATGCCCATGTTAGTAATTTTATGTTCGATTACATTGGGTGCGGCAGTTGCCAAAACATAGACGACGAAAACAACGGCAATAATTACGCCGACTAAGAAAAATTCACCAAAAGCAATCGCCGCCAAAACAAAAATCAGAGCGTAAAGGGCAACTTTGGTGAAATATTTTTTGGATCTGGCTTTAAAAATTCGCTCCGGAGATTTCCAGGTAACTTGCGCTTTGGCTTCCAGTGCCGCCTGATGCTTGGCGTCTAACTCTTCTTTGGAAAGAATTCGGCCGGAATGATGATCAATATGGTGTTCGCTTTTACGAAAGTTGGGCATGTATCTAACTCAAGTGTATCACAATTATTATTGGAACTTACTTTATGAAATTTACGCTTTACTCGCCTCTTTTGTATTCAACACCATCCCAAATTAAAGCCTTTCGATTTATGTCGTAATTTGCAGTAACAGTCCTATTGTAAAGTTTTGCTTGTAAAATATTCTCAGTGCAAGTATATGTTCCGCTCTCGACAACATCTGAATGATGCCATTGAAAATTCCCACTTTGAAAAGTTATGCTCCAATATCCCATGGCCGGACCATTTGGTCCAAGCCCAACTTCATGCTTATCAACTGAACGAAAAACCGAATTACTAATGATGTTGCAGCTATCAACTTGATTTCCAGGTGAAACAACCTCTGTTTTTGTTTGCTGGCGGACAGATAACGTATACCAACTAATCCCCAGTCCACCAACTATTACCAGAAAAATGATTACAGGTAAGATAGCGAACCCTCGCATAAGTTTAATAGTAAAGACGATATTTTTTAAAAGCAAGATTTGCAATCACCAAGCGGTGCCTGATTGCCTGCCCACCTCTGGAAGGACTATGTTGGAACTTATTATAAGGATCATAATACCAGATATTTATCTTCTTCTGCTTGAATAAATCCTTGGTTAAACTAGACGGTAGTTGATGCTTCTGCCGCCTCCTTTGCTTTATAAAGGGCGGATACTGATTCCCATGCAGACAGGACCGCCTTTGCCGCTTCCTGCGATGCTGTATATTCGGGGCTCGTGTTAAAAAGGGTATTGAACGCGGAAGAGTACTTATGAACTTCTCTCCTGAATGCTCTTTTTGCCTCGGCAAGAGTCATTTCTTTGGTAAGCCCAAGCAATTCAAGTTGGCTGGAATAATAAGCCCAAGGATCTTCAATCATTCTTCGATAATCGTCTTCAAGCTTAGCTTGATCTTCCTCTCTTCGCTCTTGGCTTTGGTCTCGGTATTCCTGATGTAGCTCCCAATCCTTCCTTTGCCTTCCGAAATGTCTCATTCTCCATTCCTGCTCCCGATTGATTCCTCCAAATACCCGTCTGTCCTCATAATATGCATCTGCTTTGAAAGCATCAGGGATTTTTCCGTCGGAAGACGGCTTGCCCAAATCCAATTTTTTTCGCATAAATGCATCAAGCACATCATAGTCTAGACCGCGAATATCTGCTGTCCCGGTTAAGCTGTCATATATTGAAAGGATTCTTAGTGTTTCTTCGGATGCTTCTGTAAGATGCTGCTGGGCAAGAACTGCTATTTGAAGCGCCTGCCTGCGCATATTGTACAATCCAGACCATTCCTTAAAATCATAAGATTTCAAAACTTCAGCATTGTGTGGATCAATTTCTGCAAGCCTTGAGTTAATTTCCAATCCTAACTCAACAATTGAATTTGCGCAATTGCTTTTTTGGGCAGACCTAGACCTATACCTAGAACCCATAGAACCAAGCCCTGAAAACTGTGAACGTATGTCAGAAGCGTAGAACAATTTTTCCTGAAGATTTGCTAGGGTTTCTGTTTCATCTGTAACATCAATTATGTAGGCAACCAGCCTGTCTGGATTAATCAGCTTTGCAACCCGCTCAATGTCATGGCCTGAGAGCTCATACGCTCTAATTCCGTGCACAAGTGCTTCATCAGATTCGTTTGCCAGAAAATCATAAATGCCAAACAAGATTTCTGGACGGTTGCCCGTATATCCGTATTCTGATAATAGCTCGCGCAAACTTTCTTGGGCATAATCCATTCCCAATTGGCCTAAGTACATCGCTATCCACTCATTGACAGAATAGCGTTCCTATCCTGGAAGCCTCCTGTAATCCACTATGTCATCTATGCTGTGCTCTTTCACCATGGTTTTAAGTTCAGACGAAAATATACCATATTTTATAGAAAAAAGTTATTATTTCTAGTCTCTTGTTACAAATATAGAGAAAATTTCAGTTAAAACTTACAGCGGCGGAGGCGAGAGGATTCGAACCTCTGAGGGCATTGCTGCCCTAGTTGTTTTCAAGACAACCGCACTAGTCCACTATGCGACGCCTCCGCGTCGAAATAACTCGTGCTATTTGTCGTTTTTCTTTTAGAAAAACTCTATTGGCGCTCGTATTTCTCCTCTCCAAATTTCAATGAAATTTGGTAAAAATTTCAAAATCGCTTGCGATTTTGAAAGAAGCAACAGACTTAACTTGAAGCCCTAAGTTTAGCGAAGGGCGAAATATTAAAGTCTAGTTGCGACGCTGCGGTGGGTACAGGATTCGAACCTGTGTGACACTTTCGCGCCAACGGTTTAGCAAACCGCCCCTTTAAACCACTCAGGCAACCCACCTTAAGCTTTGATATTTTATCAGAATTAACCATCCTATCCAAGCGCCACAGCCATCCCCCAAACTTCGCCTGCTCCTTCCTTTTTTAAAACTTTGCAACACTCAGTCATTGTCGCCCCGCTGGTATAAACATCATCGACAAGCAAAATATTCTTCCCAGAAACATCCGCACCTGTTCTCAATCTAAAAGCCTCTTTGACATTCTTCTGGCGCTCATCCCTCTTTAACCCTACCTGACTTGCGGTTTCAATAATTCGCGCAAGATATTCACCATAAGGCTGATTAAATTTCAACGATAAACTTTTTGCCAAAATTTCCGCCTGATTAAACCCGCGCCAATTTTTGCGGCGTGTATGGAGCGGAATAGGTACCAATATTAAATCATCAGGAATTCCAAAGCGCCAAAGACTGGCGGCTAAAAGATCAACTAAAGTCTTACCGATATCATAAACCCATTTATATTTGACCTTGGCAATGGCACTTTTAACCGGCCCGCGGTAACGGGCGGCAACAACCAAACCGTCAAGCCGATATCTTCCTTGGCAACCCGGATGGACTTTACCTCCAATTGCCTGCCTTTGGCAAACTGGACAAACCGGTTTTTCGATAAATTCAATCTTGGAAAAACAGCTTTTGCAGATATACGCGCCAAACTTGCCGCAGGAAACGCAGCGTTTGGGGAAAAGAAGATCAAGAAAAGACAAGGCCATCTATCTGATATTATATGGCTAGTGAAAATTTTTAACCGAAAGGCTCGTCACAAATATCAAATTCTGGAAAAAGTTGAATCTGGGATAGTTTTAACTGGCGCCGAAATAAAATCAATAAGAGCTGGACGCGTCGATCTTTCCGAAAGTTTTGCCAGGGTTAAAGAGGACGAGGTTTTTTTGGTCAACGCCCATATTCTCCCTTGGAAAGGATCGGAGAAATTTAGCGATGCCAGACGCCAGCGAAAATTACTTCTTCACAGGCGACAAATTTTGAATTGGCAAGGCAAAATCGCCGGCAAAAATCTGACACTAGTACCTCTTTCAATTTACATTAAGGGAAATTTGGCCAAAGTTGAGTTGGCTCTTGCCAAAAGCAAGGCCAAGTTTGACAGACGAGCCGCTTTAAAGAAGCAAACAATTAATCGGGATATTGAAAGGGAGCTTAAAGAACAGGATTAGTTTCTTTTTGTGAAGATAACAACATCCTGCCTGTCGTAAACTTTCTGCCAATCTTCTCTTAGATTCAAAACAGCAACCAATGGGAACTCTTTCGGCAGAAAAACGGCATCAATTTTATACTGGTTTAATTTTTCTTCCCAGTTCGGTTTGGTGTTGATAATATTTAGATATTCAAAGACAAAAGAGCGGCCATTAACTATAAAATTATCCATGGCCCCCCAGTAAAAAACCTTTTGTCCGGGATTGAGCCAAATCATGTAGCCACCCCAATTGGCTTCAGCAAGAATTCTCATGTCCGGTAAATTTTCTTGAATAAAAAGATTAGCCTCGTACGGCCATGGTGGATATAGAAGTCGAGCCGAGGAGAATTTTTCCAAATAATAACTGTACTCGTTGAAAGATCTGTTGGCGAAATTAGTTTCAATAAGATTAATAAGTACACTAAGTGATAAGACTAAATAAAGAACCGATACGAAACCTTTTATAGATGTTGAGTTTAGAACTTGTTTATTTAATCTTGACTTCAGATCTTCAAGAAACTGATTGGCGATTGGTACAAAGAAGATTAATAAAGGCAGCGCAAATCTTGCAGTTAAAAGCGACAAAATGAAAAACAAAAGCAATAAAAATTTCTGGATTTTGCTAACTTTGCTTTTGCTAAAGAAAAGCATAAAAATTACTACTGCCACTATCGTGGCAAAAATCAAACCACCACCGGATGGCTCAACTAGCGATTTCCAGTCCAGATTAGTAGACCTTAAAGCCAGTGTGGAATTCAGCGTCATTACGACTGCCTGTTTCCATGCACCAAAAAAATAAGGGGTAGCCAGCGTGCTAACTAGCGAGAAAAAGAAAATTATCAAAAGACTTTTAAACTTTGGCCTATTTTGGTTTTCTTTTGGAAAAAATCGCAAGGTCGCAATCAAAACCGCAAAAACCCCAAAACCCAAAATGAATGAACCGTGAAGATTTGCCCACAAAAAGAAAATAAGGGGCGCAAGCCAAATCGCTCGAGAATTTTTAAGCTGGAATTTCACAAATAGCAGATAAAGAATGGAAAGCAAAAGAAAACCCATAGCTCTCGTTCTTCCTCCGGCAAAGGCAAATGCCAAAGGAGCTACCCAAAGAAAAAGGAGATAATTAATTTTTCCATTGATAAGGACACTGGTTCTATAGAGATAAAAGACACTTAATGTGATGATTGATGCATAAAGAAGTGTTATCCCCCACAGCCCCAACCATTTATAACTGGCAAAAATTATTAGCTCTGTTGCCCAAGAGTGGTAAACATAGGGGTAGTCTGGTTGAGAGAAAGAAAATAAGTCGGTTTTAGGAACGCTTAATGTCTTAAGGATGTATTCTCCCACCCGGATGTGCCAACCTAAATCGGTGTCAGTGATAACTTTAAGTGAAAGTAAAAAAATGAAAGTGAATAGTCCAATTTTGACAAGTAAATTCTTTGTCATTTTTTAATTTTACATTATTTGATTCAAAGCTTAATTTTTGCTAAAATTCATTTCTGTTCTACTAAAATGATTTGAATCTGGCACTGGAACGTCTGACGTCCCTTTGCCATTTCAAATTCTTTTTCTCAAAACTCGTAAGAGTTTTGAAGAGGAGCAATACGACTTAGTTTGAAGTCCGCCAGCTGGCGGACGAAAACCAAAAGGAATTATTGCGACGAGGGGATGTATCGTTTCGACAGGATCGCACTTTAAAAACTGCAAGCCGAATACGATTCTAAAGTGCGTCAAACTTTGAATCAAATTGCGTGCAAAGAACAAACTTGCACAACTGGTTGGTGCCATTATTGGTATCAGGCAGCCAGCTCTAGCATTTGCTGCATAAGCAAAGCTTTTTGAGCTTGTCTTGTTGGCCTTTTCTCGGTGAGGTTTTCAAGGCACAAACTTAGCCGGGAGTAGTCCGCCCATTTGATCAAATGGGCGAGATGAAACTTTTGATCTTTGTCCAGTTTCTGCTTGTTAATCGGCAAAGAGATTGGACGAGACATTAAAGATTAACTAAGCTTGTAGATGTTTTTAACTTTCGATCTTGGACCCGGGTTCACAGCCCGGCATCTCCACACTATTCTCTACTCAAGTTTGGCTTCTAAAATCCGGGGGCCGTCTGCAATGTACATTGTATCCTCATCATTATTAATAACAACATCACTAGCTCTACCAAACTCTGCCGACTGATAAGCCTTTTTATAAACCCCGTCTTTACCTACAACTAAAAGCGCCGAATTCTTGCTATCGACAACATAGAGATTATCTAAACTTGAACTCGTATAAACTATCCCAAATTCACCGACCGGAGCAGTCAGTCCCGATATTTCAAAATTCTTATTTTCTCCTCTTAAAAACTTAAGTATTTTCTGCCCGCTCGTTAACCAGACATTACCGTCAATAGCCATTCTTGAAGAATCTGTGAAGTTTGCTTTTTCGTTTAAATAATCGACTCCATCGGCATAACCGCCTTCGATGGGCGAAAATTTGACAACTTGATCTGGCGTTAAAAGATAGATATTGCCGATAAAAACCGCAATGTCACGGCCGGTTTGCCCTTCAATGATTGTTTCGGATCTACCGTCTAGTAAATTGACTCTTATGACCTTATCGTTTGTCAAAATAAATCCCTTGCCGTCAAATACAAAACCGCTTTTGATATCCGAAGGTCCGCCAATTTCATCTTTTGATTTATCGGCAGGATTAATCTCAAAAATTTTCCCCAAACTAAAGGCTACTAACTTTTTAGAATCAAAAGAGAGCGAATTGACCTGCCCGTCAAGTTCTGCCAAAGTTTCAAAATTAATATTTTCTGTGACTTCGGTTTCTTTAAGTGTTTTGGCGATATCTTCTGCCAGTTTTTGGCTCTCGTCGGATTTAACCAGTTCCTGGGCAAGTTTAATCTCGCGATCCGCGTCAATTAAGATCTCTCTGGCGCGCGATTTGTTAAGCTCAAGTAATGCTTGCGCTTCGTTGTATTTGGAGGATGCCGCAGAAAGATAGGTGTTAAACTCTGTCAATTTTTGGCTCTGGCGCTTTTGCGAAACAGTAAAAAGAGCAGAAGCCGCCAATACCAAAAGCACAATCATTGCCACCACTACCAGATTTCTGCGCAATCTAAAAATTGCGCCAATATCGCCTCGCTTCAAGGACCTTACTTCCCTAACAAGTTTGCCCAAAAACTGGATGGCAAACGGTAAAGGATTTTTGAATTGTGGCAGTTTTCTTTTAGGCGGCATTTCTTGCTGCTTGTACGGCTCGTCCATTAATTCCCCCTGTGTACTATCTTCAACCAATTCTTTCGCCTCAAGACTTTCAGCTTTTTCTGTTTCTCCTTTGCCTTCTGTGTCCTCTGTGCCTTCTGTGATCGCCTCGTCCTTAATCAAGACAAAAGCCGCCCCAATTTCCTCTTGATCTTTGCGAGCGGAAATTTCGGTTGCCAGACCATCAATAATTTCCTCTATATCTAACTCTTGTGCTTCATTTAAGAAAACTGAACCATCAAAAATCGAAAGAAATTTTTCAGTAGATATTAAATATATCTGCCCAATTTTTATTGGTCCAGATCCCTCCTCGAAAGTAATCTCAAGCGATTTTGGCGGCTCAAAAACAAAAATTTTAAAATTTTGATCGTGTCTGGCGATATAACACACATCTTTATAAAAGAATAGCAGAGCAAAACTAACTTGCGGTTTTTGCAAATCTTGACTGGCCTGAGGTTCTGAAGTCTGCCTTTCTGGTAGATGCTGACGGCAGGCATCGCGGGCAGACTCAACCGATTCCAAAATTCGATCTTGGGCGTCTTCTAATTTTTTGCTTGATAGCTCAAAAATATCTTTTAAAAGAATTTGGATATCAACATCTTGACCGTTTTTTATTAATACACAAGCGACTAGGGTTCCCTGCTCTCCGTTTGCAAGTGTAATTTTTTTATTAAAAACGCCGCAGGCTATATCACGGCTTGCCTGGCCGGTAATATTTTCAATTTTCAGTGAAAAATCTTGCATCTTAGAAAACTCCCAATACCATAAAAAGAATGGCTAGTGAAACACCAATATGGATAATTGCCAAAAACTTCAAAAGTGGGAAGACAACAGTCGGCAGGGTTCTGCTCATCAGTTGAATCTGCCTAAAAAGCATCACAGCAAAGATGCAATAGAAAACCAAAAATAAAATCAAAAATGCCTTAACTCCAAAGGCCGTATTGAATTTCCCCGTCAAATTTGTAATCTCTTCAACTGGCATACTTTAGGCGATTTCTCCGGGTGCCTCGCCCTCCTCATGTCTAACCTGCTTTAAAATCTCCTGGGCAACCATATCCGGTCTGGCCACATTATGGAATTCAAACTCCGGCCGCTCCGCCGCTGTCTGAATAAAAACATTACCAAAATGGACAAATGTTCCAAAAAAACCAATTGTCTTTGGAGAAATATCCTGGATTTGATTAAGCTTTGCGTAGGAAATTTCCTTATTTAGAAGTCCTTTAAAATCGAAGTCGATAATCCGTTCGTTAGTCAGTATATAAATGTTAAAGTACCAAAAAATGAAATGATAGAGAGAATAACCGAAGACAAACAGATACCAAATAATAATAATTAAAAATGTCTGCATAAAATTTAATGTTCCGCTAAGATCGATGTTAATTAATTTCAGAAAAGGGATAATATAAAACGGTGCCAAAAAAAGTATTAAGGCCACAAAGGCCGGCGGTGCCAAAGTTATCACATGCGGTCTGAGCATCAAAATTATGTGCTCGCCTTTTTCTTGGCCTTCAAAGAAAGCTCGGGTTGACTGGAGGAGAGGCATTGACAAAGAACTTCTGCCCTGGCTAGCGTGAATCAACTGGGAAATATCTTCTTCGGCCATTAATCTAATTATATTGGCAAATGGCAGCGTTTGGCTAATTAGCTATTTATTCTCTATGTGAAATATAGCCGGGAGCGCGAAGGTTAAACGCCTAATTCGAATCTGGGATTACCCCAGAAAGAATCTGGCGTTTTTTTTTACTACTTTTTTTCTATATTAAACAACCCCGACTTCAATGCTATTCTTCCGGGAGCCCGCAAATTAAATGCCTTATAAAAATCATTGCCATTAATAGTTACGCTCCCTTTATTGGTTTGAAAAGTCACACTGGCCGTTATCCCGCTTTCTGAATAACTCACGCTTACCCCGGATACGCTGGTGTAACTTCCTATCGACTGCAACTCGCTTATACTATAAGGATTG
>Ga0075688_101_pt3 | contig 10834 bp, 12 predicted proteins | sample RifGroA2_FD_67690 | JGI IMG/M metagenome (GOLD analysis project Ga0075688, IMG submission 67690) | Microgenomates (Curtissbacteria) bacterium GW2011_GWA2_41_24 | reverse complement strand
TTCCTCTTGAATTTACCCAAAAACAATTAACAGTTGATTACTCAAGTGAACAAAAAATGTTTGAGTTTGTTAACCAGGAAAGGATTAAAAGAGGAATAAAACCTTTGGTTTGGGATGAGAGATTGACGGAAGTTGGTAGGAGTCATTCAAAAGATATGTTTGGGAGGGGTTATTTCTCCCATTATTCACCTGAGGGAAAAGATGTCGGTGATAGACTTCAAGATGCGGGTATTGCTTATACTTATGCCGGCGAAAATCTGGCACTGGCGCCTGATGTTACTCGAGCTAATAATGGACTAATAAACAGTGAAGGTCATCGCCGAAATATACTTGATCCGGCATTTGAAAAAATTGGCGTTGGCGCAATTGATGGAGGAGTCTACGGCAAGATGTTCACCCAAGTATTTACAAATTAATTCTCAACCTGAGTTTCTTTAGGCGAAAAATGTCATTTTTCCTGCAAGAAATATCCTAACCGATATTTCTTTAGGCAATAATTTTAATTATTCCGCAGAAAGTTTAATCTAAACTTTCTATCCCCAAAATAACCATTGACCTCTGGCCTGACGATATCCATGCCCAAAAGTTGAGCTGGGAAAATTGTGTAATCGCCAAAGCGCTTGTTAATTCGATCAATTGTTGACATTAGATCAAGCTGTCGCTTGTCACTTGGCAATAGAGGAATAGGCAGGTACTGATTTTTTGTTAACATCCCCAAAGTCACTCCGCAAAAGCGAACGTGGTCAATAGGCCAACTTTGGGAAATTTGGCAACATAAATCAAAAAGCCTCTTGCCGTCATCAATATAAGTTTTTAAAGTTCGATGGCCCCAATATGACTTTTGGCTACTGCGAAGTGCTAAGCCTACATATCTGCCGCAAAGATTCATCTGGCGAGCCTTATTGGCTGTTTCTTCGCAAAGATTGCGCATCAGTTTTAAAATTTCCTCTTTTTTCGTTAACAGGCGATGGGTAGTATAAGTTCTACTTACACTTTTGGCATCAGGAATTTCTGCTAACGGCATAACTGGTGAATTATCAATGCCTCGTGATACGTTGTAAAGATGCAGAGACCAATAAGATCCAAAGTGCTTATTTAAAAAATATAATGAGCATAATCTCAGTTTTGGAAAATTATCAATTCCGAGTCCAACCAAATGAGTATAAAGACCAAAACCCAGACCGCAGACATCCAAAAGATCCGATTGATCTAAAATTTCCAAAGCATTATCTTCAGTGATTGTAAAAAGTCCGTCCGGCTTAATTTGTGATGAGGCCAATTTAGCCAAAAGTCGATTGTGGGAAATACCGATAGAACAGGTCATAAAATCGCCGATTTCAGATTTCAATCGATCTTTGATTTCAAAAGCACAAGCCAAGGCACCATTAAAAAATTTTTCTGTTTCGCTTATATCGATAAAACATTCATCAAGTGAAAAAACCTCGCAAGTGGGGGAGTAAGTTTTGCAAATATTTATAAAGCGATAAGTGATATCTGCGTATTTGTCAAAATCAGCAGGCAATAAAATAATCGCCGAACATAATTTTTTAGCCTCAAAAGCAGCCATGCCGGTTTTGACCCCATATTTTTTGGCCTCAACCGACGCGGCAATGACACAGGTTCGACCGATTGCTTTTAAAATACCCACAGGTTTACCGCGCAAAGATGGATTAGTTTGTTGCTCAGCTGTAGCAAAAAAACTATTTAAATCAACATGTAAAATGATTCTTTTTGGCATTTTCTAATTTTGCGGCATAATTCTTTTAAGTTTCCATAACTGATTTTGAGTGTTGTATTCAAGCTCAAAATTGGCAGTTTCGGAAGCACAGACTAAATTCAAAATTTTAACTTCGCCAATTTTTTTGCTGCTTGTAAAAATTAACTTGTGGAATTTAATTAATCGGCGGCGCCAGTTCATGGCAATTGGGAAAATGTTTACCCCAAGCGGAGTCGAAGGGTCGAAAAAAGCCCAGATTTTAATTGATTCATTAATCGATGTTTCGTAAGACATAGGAAATCGCACTTATTCTACCCAAATAAAACCCGAAGTTCAAGAAGTAATTTGGAGTTAAAGTCAAAAGCTACTAGCTAACAAATAGTTAACCTGTTAACCTAATAAATAAGATGTTTCCGATTAGAGACAGTCTTAATTTCGGAAAATTTCCGCTGGTTAATATAAGCCTGATTATCGTTAACCTCTATGTTTTTTTCCAGGAATTGATTTCACCCAATCTTGATCAATTAGTTGTTAACTATGCCTTGATTCCGCAACAAGTCGACTTTTCGAAAATTGAGACTCTAACGCCATTTATCACATCGCTGTTTTTACATGCTGGTTTTTTACATATTCTTTCAAACATGTGGTTTTTGTGGGTTTTCGGTGATAATGTAGAAGCGGTAATGGGCCATTTTAAATATTTGCTTTTTTATCTTTTTTGCGGAGTGATTGCCAGTTTCAGTCAATACCTTTTTATCGCCGATTCATCCCTGCCAATGTTGGGAGCGTCAGGTGCCATTGCCGGAGTGCTTGGAGCTTATCTTAAATTTTTTCCACATCACAAAATTGATACGATCGTACCGATTTTTGGCTTGCCGCTAATTATAGCCATTCCTGCCAATATCATGCTTATTTACTGGTTTTTTACTCAAGCCTTTAACGGTGTGGCCACGCTTCTTGCGGCAACAGCCTCCATAGGCGGTATTGCCTATATTGCCCATCTTGGTGGATTTGCTTCGGGATTTATTGCATCACAACATTTTGATTGGCGAAAAATGCGTTGGACTTAAACATTTCGCAAGAGCTAGAATGAATTAATCAGAGGATTTTTGAAATGTTTGTTAAATCTTACAAATATTACCTTCGACTTTTAGAAAAAAAACCTAAGCTTTCTATACTTCAAAAAATTCTATTTTTACTATTTGGACTAATTGTGATTATTGGCGGTGGTTCATCAGCCCTTTTTTATTGGCAATATCAAAAAGAAACACCAATACGCCAAGAAAACACTTATCTGGAGCAGATCAGTACTGGTTTTGTTTCAGCGGAGCAATCTGTTAATGATCTTCTCAACGGTTTTCAAGTAGCCGGGGTAAAAATTCAATCAGTCGATCAATTAAAAGAGGCGTCAGGATCCGCAGCAGGGTTTTATGTGCTTTTGGACAATGTTGACCGAACTATATCCTCAATCGAAAGTGCCCAGAAAAATATCGCTTTTCAAAAGGAACAATTGACAAAAATATCAACACCTTCAGTTTTCAACGAGTTACACAGCGAAGTATTGGCCTACTATGATGAAAGTTTAAATCTTTTTGATAATTTATTAAAAAAACATCGATTTGCAAAGGATTTTTTAATAGCCAGTGGTCCAAGTTTTTACCTACCGATATTGTCCAACGAATCATTGTGGCAGACCGGTAAAAACGACGAGATTATTGTCTACTATGAAGACATTAAGAAGGAAGCTGACGATACTCTTAATAAATTGTTCCATTTGTCACCCCCTGAAGATTTCCAAGAGCAATTTAAAACCCAAATCGCTTATCTTGAATTGTTGGTTAAAACAGCAAATTCCGTGCTTGATCTTCTTTCCCAATCTGATGACCAAAATACAGAAAATGCTACTCAAATAGAAAAGTCCTATCAGACAGTAGTTGGAGCTCGTCGGGAAAATGAAAAATTATCCGAAAAATTACTGAATACACGGCTTGATCTGGTATCAGCCAAACAAAATTTAGAGACGTTTGCTAGCGTAAAAATTCGTCAAAATAGCTTGACTTCAAATTTAGAAGATATTTATCAAAAGAGGCAAGAAATCAAAATCTATCAGCCTCCCAAAATTTTAAAGAAGTTTTTTTGATGTTGCTTTACTTTTTGCGGGGTTTACAAATACCTATCTATTTTTGGTAAAATTAACAAAAGGAGGAAATTAATGGATCCTAACGATCAAAATCCCATGGGACCTGTTGGTGATCAAGGTGTACCAGCCTCTGATCAGGGTGGCCAAGTACCAGACACAGGGCCAACAACAACACCACCACCACCAGCACCAGGACCACAGGAACCGCCTGAAGAGGGAACAGGGGAGATTGCTCCTCCTCCAGCAGGGGAGCCTCAAACTCCAGTTCCACAAGAAGATTCACAAGAATCTCCTGGTGGTTAATCTTCCCTATAAACAGATTCCTAACTAGGTTTTAATTGACAAGGATAGGGGTAATTCCTATGCTTGATATGGTGGCGTATTTTTAAGCCGCAAGAGGATAAGCAATTGACACTGTCCGCTTTAAAATTCAAAATTAAAGTACTAGCAGTTGTTGTTATAAGTGTTTTATATGGAACCGGTGCCTATTTCCTTGGGAAATCATCTGGTATTGGCAATCTTTTAAAAATCAAAGGCGTAGCAACCCAAAAATCGATCGAAGCTCCAGTTGAATCTCCAATTCCCAATTTTGATAGTCAATCGGGATCAGTTATTCCTTCTTATGTTAAGCTTTGCGCTAATACGGTTTACGGCTTTGAGGTTGCCTATCCTAAAGATTGGTTTATGACTTACCTGACGGATGAACAAAAATGCAATTTTTTCGCCCCTTACTCATTTGTTATTCCTAAAGATACTGCCGGTAATTTTGTACCGGTAAAAATAGAAGCAGTCAAAGTTGAAGAGTGGCCGGGCATTATAAAATTTTACGAAAACCCCAATGATTTTCAAAATGTAATCTCCATACAAAATATACAATCAGACAGCCGTATCGTTAGAGAAATTAAGACAGAAACTACTGGTTCTGGAATTCTACCAAAAGGTTATTCTTCGGTTTTTTACTTGGTGTTAAACAAAAGAAAAGGCCTCTCTTGCGAGAAGCCCTTTCAAGTTGCCTATCTTGCGATAAGCAAAACATTTTATACAACGGGAAAAAAACTTTGTCAATCCCCCAAAATGAAGCCAAGATGGTATACTTTTGACATTAATGATTTACAAGTTCTCAATTGCCACTTCCAAAAAGAGAGAACTTCTTGATATTACCGAAAGCATCGCAGGCCAAGTTGAAAAATCAAAAATTAAGGAAGGAACCGTCCTTGTTTTTGCCCTGCATACGACTTGTTCCGTGATCATCTCTGAGGTCGAAGATAATCTTGAAAAAGACATAATTTCCTATCTTGAAACAGAAGGACCAAAAGGCCCTTTTAGACATAGTCACGGGAACTTAAAAGTCCATGACAAGCTGCATGTAAATCAGTCTCATACGCCGGCGCATCTGATGTCGGCAACTATTGGCCAATCACAAGTGATTCCGGTAAGTGGGGGGAAATTACTGCTTGGAACTTGGCAGCGCATCTGCCTTTTAGAATTAGATGGGCCAAGGATAAGAAAAGTTGTTGTTCAAGTCTTAAGATGAAAAATATAGCTGGTAAAACCGTCTACACTGTTTCAGAGGTTAATGCGCTGGCGCGCCAAACTTTGGAAAATCTTTCTTTTTGGGTAGAAGGAGAAATCTCCTCATTTAAAGGTTTAAATAATCATTACCGATACGTTTACTTTGATCTTAAAGATCCGCAAACCGGCTACAAGCTTCCCTGTATTTTAGAACCTGATATTTATAAATCTTTAGATTTTGAACTTTCCCAAGGAAGTAAGGTTTTAGCTTTAGGTTCTTTAACCTTATGGGAAAAAGAAGCAAAATTCCAAATGTACTTGGTTAAAATCGAAGCTTTTGGTGAGGGTTTTTTACTTGCCGAGCTGGAGCAGCTTAAAAGAAGACTCGCTAGGAAGGGCTATTTTGATTCGAATATTAAAAAAACATTACCCTCATATCCGACTAGTATTGCTGTAATTACCTCAACACTATCCGATGCCTGGCAGGATTTCAAGAAACATACAATCGATATGTTTGGCGTTTTTAAAGTTGCACTTTTTGATGTAGTAGTTCAAGGAGAAGAATCAGCTGGCCAAATCATCAAGGCCATTAAAGCGGCTGATAAAATGAATTTTGAGGCTATCGTTCTTATCCGCGGAGGCGGATCAATTGAGGATTTAGCTTCTTTTAACGACGAACAACTGGCTGATGCAATTTTTAGTGCGAAAACATGCATTGTTGTCGGTGTCGGTCATGAAAAGGATGTGACAATTGCCCAACTAGTTGCCGATGTTGCAGCCTCAACACCGACGGACGCGGCCAAAATTATCAGTGCAGATTTTATAAGGTTAGAGGAAAAATTGTCGGAAACTTTAATAAAAATTAGATGGTTGGTTAATAATAAAATTAATAGTTATTCACAACAACTCGATCTTTCTTTTCAAAAACTTTATTTTTTTGTTGAGTCGTATCGCGAGATACCCAAATTACTAAATTTACTTAAAAAATCTTTAAACGGACTTAAAAATACAATAATATCAAAATATTCCCAAAGACTTACTATTATTAAAACTAATCTTATAAACAATTGGAATTTAACTTACCAGCAAAATGTCAATATTCTTAAAGGTTTAAAGGACAAACTCAGCTTGCTTTCTCCCGACAATATCCTTAAAAGAGGCTACAGTATTGTTTTTAGTCTTGAGGACACAGTTATTAAGGATGTTTCTGACGTTGATATTGGTTCAAAGCTTAAAGTAAAATTATCAAGAGGTAAATTGTTGTCGAAAGTCTTGGCAAAAGAGCTATAATGGCAAAAGATTTTAATTTTACCAAAGCCCTATCTCGTCTTGAGGAAATTGTTCAAAAATTAGAAAAGCAAGATTTAGACCTTGAAGAAAGCGTTAACTTGCTTGCAGAAGGATTGACACTTCACAAAAAGTGTCAGGATCAACTAAAGCATGCACAAAGTAAAATTGACAAATTATTATCTGTCAAAGGAGGTGAACTAAAATAGCAGATCAAAAGATAGGGACAGTCACCCACTATTATGACAAGATTGGCGTTGCTGTCATCAAAGTTTCCAAAGGAGATTTAAAAGTTGGGGATTCCATAAAAATCGTTGATAAAGGGGGAAGTGAATTAACGCAAGAGGTAACGTCAATGCAAATTGAACATGCAAACATTGATATCGCCAAATCCGGTGACGAATTTGGGCTCAAAGTCGACTCGCCGGTTAAAACGAATTCAGAAGTCTTCAAAATAAAATGATTTTTGTATTGCACGGTAATGATATCGATGCTTCCTATGAACGACTCTCAAAAATACTTCTGGGGTATTTGAATTTCCAAAAAATAAGGCTTACGCAAAAAGAATCCTCTGATGCATTTTATTTGGCCGTGTTTAGTAAAGACCTAACTGGTGTCTCAAAAATCGTTATTTGCGAGAACTATTTAAGTGACAAAAGAGTTGATCACAAAATTCTTAAGGTAATCCCTAAAGAAGCTGAGGTGATATTTTGGGAAGATCAGCAAATAGACAGTGATTTAATTAAAAAACTCCCCCAATATACTAGGGTTGAATTATTTAAACCTAAAGCCAAAATTTTTTGGTTTTTAGATTCAATTTCAAATCAGTCGAGATTCACCCTTGAAAAATTTTGGGGGTTGAATTTCTCCTCAGAGGACAAAGTAATTTGGCAACTGACAAATAGGATGTTGCTCTTGATGCTGGCTAAAAAGGGTGCTGATTTGCAAACCGCCAGTAAAATTATCGGTAAAAGTCTCAATGATTGGCAATGGCAGAAGATTCTTAATCAGTCAAAACAATTTACGTTTGAAACGCTTTATGCAATTTATAATGCGATTTTGAAATTAGATTATATGATTAAAAGTGGATCAACAAATTTGAATGAAAATACCTTAGTTTCTCTTCTGCTTCTTAAGTATCTAGGAAAATGAATCTTTCACAGGTTAAAAACCCTAACGTCTTCTTCCTCGCACATTCGAAATAAATGTTAAAATTAAAATAGATCCAAGCTCGGGGAAAATATAATTCAGATTGGATCTGTCTGCTCATGAAGGATATCGTTTGGTTTTCAGAAGTTGATAAGGATGATGTTACCCTAGTTGGCGGTAAGGGTGCAAATTTAGGCGAGCTTTATAAACTGGATATTAATATTCCAAACGGTTTCATTATCACCTCGCAAGCTTATTTTAACGCACTTAAATCTGCCGGGACGATAGATCGAATACGAGGCATTCTCTATGGCCTTAATGTCGATAATCCACTAGATCTTGAATCAAGGGCGCTGGCTTGCCAAAGAGAAATTTTAAATCTAAATCTTGACAAAAGTTTAGAAAACAAGGTTGAAAAATATTATAAAAAGTTATCCGGTTCGCAAGATATATTTGTGGCCGTAAGGTCTTCGGCAACTGCAGAAGATTTACCACAAGCATCGTTTGCCGGTCAACAATCAACATTTTTAAATGTTAGAGGAAAAAAAGAGTTAAAGAGTGCGATATTAAAGGCCTGGGCATCATTATTTGAGGCAAGGGCCATATTCTATAGAACTGAAAAGAAATTTGACCATTTTAAAGTTAGAATTGCCCTACCTATTCAGAAAATGGTTGAGTCCGAGGTATCAGGAGTCATGTTTACAATTGACCCGGTTACCAATAATAAAGATTCTATCGTAATCGAAGCCATTTATGGACTTGGTGAACTGATAGTTAGCGGTAGAATGACTCCCGATCATTACGAAATCAGTAAAAATAATTTTTCGCCAATCAAAAAAATCATAGCCAAACAGGATAAGCAACTTATTAAAGGAAAAAAAGGAAATAAATTAATATCGATTGCTAAACCCTATCAACAAACGCAAAAACTTGCAGATGAAAAGATTATTCAACTTGCTAAAATCGGCAAGTTAATTGAAAAACATTATTTCTTTCCGCAAGATATTGAATGGGCTTACAAAGACAGTACAATCTACATTGTTCAGACAAGACCTGTTACCACTCTCAAAACACAAAAGAAAGAAGAAAAACTTGTTAAATCACCAGTTCAAACCGATAAAAATAAGATAATTCTTCAAGGTTCACCAGCATCTCCGGTAATTGCTACAGGACCGGTAGTTATCATCAAATCTCCAAAAGAATTAAATAAAATCCAAAAAGGAGACCTCGAGAGAACTAGGAATTGCTTGTGTTGTCGGTACGGAAAATGCTACTAAAAAGCTTCATGATGGCATGGTTGTTACCGTTGACGGAGCAAAAGGAATCATTTATAAAGGCCAAATTATCTTTGGAAAAAAGACATTAGCAAGCGAAATTAGCAGTGATAAGGTAGAAAAACATTACAAAACAGCCACCAAACTGTATGTCAATCTGGCTGAACCAAATTTGGCTTTTAAGGTTGCTTCCCAAAATGTTGATGGCGTGGGTCTATTGCGAGCCGAATTTATACTTAGTCAAATCGGCAAACACCCAAAACAATTTTTAGAAGAAGGTAAAGGGTTGCAATTCATTGAGCAATTGACAAACAGTATTAGTACATTTGGGAAGGCTTTTGGCAAACGGTCTGTAATCTACCGGGCTACAGATTTAAAATCAAATGAGTACAGAAATCTTGCAGGCGGTGATAAATTTGAACCAAAAGAAGCTAATCCAATGTTAGGTTATAGAGGAGCTTTTCGGTTCATTAAGAATCCTGATGTTTTTAAATTGGAATTAGCTGCAATTAAAAAAGTTCGTCAAAAATATCCAAACATTCATTTAATGATTCCATATGTTAGAACTGTGCTTGAAGATTTTATAAAAATAGGCATTGATGGTATTTCTATCGGTTCAAACGATTTAACCATGCTCATCTTGGGAACGGACAGGGATAACGAAGAAGTGGCCAGCGAATTTTATGAACTTGACGATGCAGTTCTGTGGGCTTTAGAAAGGGCAATCAAAACTGCCCTCAAAGCTGGTATCACTTCTTCAATCTGTGGACAAGCACCATCAGTCTACCCTGAACTTACCCAAAAACTTATTAATTGGGGCATAACATCGATCTCTGTAAATCCTGATGCAGTCGAGTCCACAAGACAAATCATTTATGAGTGTGAAAAGAAATTATTGGCCAAGGGGTAAAATGAATTTATGGCAAAGATAAAAAAAATTATCGCCAGAGAAATATTGGATAGTCGCGGTTATCCAACCGTTGAATCAATAGTAGAACTTAGCGATTCGGCAATTGGAGTTTCTTCCGTACCGTCGGGACTTTCTGTCGGTAGACATGAAGCGACAGAACTTAGAGATAATGATCCCAAAAGATACTTGGGTAGAGGAGTATTAAAATGTCTTGAAAATATTTTGAACGTTCTGGCTCCAAGGTTGATAGGTAAAGAAGCTAGTTTGCAAAAGCAACTTGATGAAGAAATGATTGCCGCTGACAGTACACCTGATAAAACGAAATTGGGTGCTAACAGTATTCTTTCGCTTTCCTGTGCAATCGCCAAGGCCCAGGCTTTATCTCAAAAAATTCCTTTATACCAATATATTGCGACATTGTTAGGGGCAAATACCCACGAATTTAATATACCTACTCCAATGTTTAATATATTAAATGGCGGTAAGCATGGCGGAGGTAATATCGATTTTCAAGAGTTTATGGTTGTACCCCCCAAAGCGAATGCTTATTCAAAAAATTTAAAAACCGGTGTAGAGATTTATTACGCCTTAAAAGAGGTCATTCAAAATCGAAGTGCAGTGCCGTTAGTTGGAGACGAAGGAGGATACGCACCACTCCTTTATGCAAATAGCGATGCACTTAAACTTCTTGAAGATGCTGTCGGTAAAGCTGGCTATAAACTTGGACTTGATGTCTTTTTCAGCCTAGATATAGCCGCTTCTGACATAAAAAAGGGCAGTGCTTATAAAATTAAGGACAAGCCTGTAGCTTTGGATGCAAACGACCTATTAGATTTCTATATTAG
>Ga0075688_112_pt1 | contig 14670 bp, 17 predicted proteins | sample RifGroA2_FD_67690 | JGI IMG/M metagenome (GOLD analysis project Ga0075688, IMG submission 67690) | Microgenomates (Curtissbacteria) bacterium GW2011_GWA2_41_24 | reverse complement strand
AACCAAAGGCTTTACCCTCATTGAGCTTTTGGTTGTTTTGGGGATTTTGGCGGCGGCTGTTGGGGCTTCCATGATTTTTCTTACCTCTGTTTTAAAAGGGACTAATCAGGCTAATGTGACGGCCGAAGTTAAGCAAAACGGCCAAGTAGTTTTAGATTCACTGGAAAAACAGATTCGTGGTGCTACTGATGTGGAGTGTGCCAATAGTGCGGGGAACTCCGTTGATTGTTCCGATGCATCTGCTTCTCTTAAATACTTAAAGCTTGTGAGATCGGATGAAGACCCGTTACATATCGGGTGTTTTTTGGATAGTCTACCCAAAACAGAAAATGGCTGGATAGGCATTGTTGAGTCAGCTCTAGCTTATCCTTCATCAACAAACTATGTATCGGTTACAAATAAAGATGCTATTTCAGGAGTTGATATTCAGGATTGTAATTTTAAGGTATCCTCTGCATCTTCTGGAACAACTTCGCCATCGGTAGTTTCCATTAGCTTTATAGTCAATCAAGGAATTGACGCACCTTCACGCGCGGATTTTTTGGCTAATGCTAAATTCGAGACGACGATATCGCTGAGAAACTATTAAAGTTACAACTGACATTTGACCCACCTTCGCTAAAGCTACGGTGGGCAAGCAATTGACAACAGAGGGCTATTCTACCTAAACTGGAGTTAGGAGATGAAAAAGAAGAAGGGACAGGTTTTGGTACTTGTTTTATTGGTTGTCGTAGTAGCCTTGGCTGTTGGCCTTTCGGTGGCTAGCAGAAACCTGACCAATCTTAGAACGACTACTCAAACCGAACAGTCTCAGAGAGCCTTTAATGCAGCCGAAGGCGGGATAGAGAGTATTCTTCCAAATTTAGCTACAGTTGCGGAAGGGCCTCAACCAGCAATTCAAGTGGGTAATCTTGAAGCCAATGTCACTGTTAATAAAGAGACTGAATACTTCTGGACGATTCCAGAAGGAGAAGTTGGTCAGGTTAAATTGGATGACGCAACCGGTAGCCCGACTGAGATTCAAATTGAGTGGGTCAAAACCGGTGATCCTCAAGAAGATCCGACACCGCCGCTCAGCGGTACTCCTGCCTCGGTTGAGATTACGAGAATCGATGAGACTGCAGGTAATTTTACCCAACAGAGATTTGCCTTGACAGGTGGATCGGCAGGGGTAAACGAGCAGGGTTTTGATTCTCCAAGTAATTGTTCTGCCGACTTTGTGAAATGTACAAAAATTGGTTTTCCAAGTAATTCGCGAATTTTAAGAATCAGACCCTTTTGGAATCAGGCGACGGTTAAGGTAACATCTGTTGGCGGTAGCCTTCCCGATCAGCAATATACTATTACTTCATCGGCAACGTCCGAACTTGGATTGACTAGAAAAATTGAAGTTACCAAAACAGTTTTGCCGCAGCTGCCGGCGGTTTTTGACTATGTTTTGTATTCTGAACGAGATATTGTTAAGTAACAACTGACAACTGACATTTGACAAAAAATATGAATAAACGGACAAAATTGATACTTTCCATAATTGGCGCCAGCGCTATTATAATTCCGGTGATTTTACTTTTAGTGTTAACTAAAAATCCCGGTCAAGATCTTCAACTTTCCTCCGACAAAAGATCGATTGATACAAAAACCATCGAGGAGTCCGTTAAGAATGTTCCAAAGCAACAACAAATTTTTCCCACGCCTAGTCCAGCAACTCCTTCGGCAAGTCCAGCCTCCGAAGGAAGCCCTTCTGCTAACTAAATATTATGTCTGCCCGCACATTTGGTCTTGATATAAATTTCAGGTATGTTTTTTAGATTGTTTTAAAAGTATTTATGAGTGCTAAATCATTTGGCCTTGATATTGGAAGATCGTTTATTAAAGCTGTGCAAGTCGAGGCCAAAAATAATAAAAAGGTCTTAATGGCGGCTGTCAGTAAACAAACACCTTCAGGCGGTATACAGTCAGAATCGCCAGTTGATTTAGGTAAGGTATCCGATGCCATTAAGGCTTGTGTTGATGAAGCTAAAATAAGTACGGACAAATGTGTTGTTTCACTAATTGAATCTCAAGTGGTGGCCAGATTAATACAATTGCCCACTCTAACAGATAAAGAGCTTGCAGCAGCAATTAATTGGGAAGCGGAACAGTATATTCCTTTGCCGATTAAAGATGTTTTTCTTCAATACAAAGTTGTCTCGCGGCCTCAAGAATCAAGCACCTCCGGCAAGATGGATGTACTTTTAATTGCTTCGCCAAAAAGAGTTATTCAAAAATACTTAAATGTGGTTAGAAATGCCAATCTTCGACCAGAGATACTTGAAACTGAATCAATTGCTCTTGTTAGGGCTCTTACCAAGAGTGAGGATCCTGCTACTATTGTTGTCTCGCTGGGAGCGCTTTCCAGTGAATTAATTATTGCTTACGGAGGCAACGTGCTTTTTACCAGATCAATCGCAACCGGGGGCGTGACTTTGACGCGCGCGGTTATGGCTGAATTTAACCTGCCTCAGGCTCAAGCAGAAGAATATAAGCAAACATATGGTATTTTAGAGGATAAGCTATCTGGAAAGGTTGCGGCAGTCCTCAAGCCAATTTTAGATATTTTAATTTCCGAAATTCTTAAAGCAGTTGAATTTGCCCACTCTCATGTCGAAAATTCTCAGATATCACGCATTGTCATCTGCGGCGGGGGTGCTTATTTACCTGGACTCCCAGAATTTTTAGCAGAGAGGACTAGCTTTGAAGTTTCATTAGGTGATGCTTGGACTGATTTTGTCAAAGAGGGTTTGATATTAAAACTACCGGGTCAAGGCAGTTTCTATTGTGTAGCGACTGGTCTTGCACTGAGACGTTAGGTTTGGACAAATAGAATGAGTTTTTGTTACTCTTAAAAGAGAGAGTCTAGTATGGCAGACATAAATTTATTGCCAAGTGAAGAAAGAACCGCGGAAAGGATTGATTTAGCCAGAAAAAAATTACTGGCAGTGTCAATTGTAATATTGGTTTTTACGGCTATATCAACTTTAGCAACACTTGGTTTTTATACCTCGCTTGTTTCTAAAAGGTCGCAGTTTGTAAAAGATGTTCAGAGCAGTTCAGTTGCCATCAGTGATCTCCAGGCAACCGAAGAGTTAATTACTGTTCTTAAAGCTAAAGCCTCAATTGCAGACAAAATTCTTTCAACAAGGAGTAACCTGCCTAGTTTTTTTAGTCAACTGGAAGAACTTGTTCCACAGAGTCTGTATTTTTCAGATCTCAGGCTATCCGCTGATAAGGTAGTAATTTCCGGAAAAGCCAGATCATCTGCAGATATGGCTGGGTTTGTTACTGGGCTTTCATCACAAAAAGGGGCACAGATTGTTTCAAATGTAACTATTGATTCTTTAAGTTCAGACGAGTCAGGGGCCTATACTTTTGTGGTTTCTGCTCAACTTGTGGGTAAGTAAAAATGAATTTACCAACCGTTGCACTGCCAAAAATCGGTAATGAGGTTGATTTATCAAGATGGATAAGTTTAGGGGCGCCTGGAGGTGCGATAGCGATCTCTTTAATTATATTGCTATTTATCATTTGGCCGAAGTTCACCCAAATATTGCAGCTAAAAAGCGATAATCAAGAACTTTCTGGACGAGTTCAAAATCTTAATTTAAAAGCCCAAAAATTGGCAAGTTTTGATAAAGAATCTCTTGATTTGAAACTGGGAGCAAGTGAGCAGCTTTTGCCTTCAGACAAGGGCGTTTTTTCTTTGGTTACGCAAATAGAAAGGACAGCAGCTACATCTGGCGTTCTCCTTAATAGGGTAGATCTTGCTCCGGGATCGTTACATGATACTGGAGACAGTAAAAAAACAGCCAGTAGCTCTAAACCGGGTTCCCAAGCTGATATAGGCCAAAATTTTCAGTTAAAGGTGTCGGTAACGGGCGATTATAAATCATTTGAACAATTTTTAAAAAACATATTTTCTGTTTCTCGGATTTTGGCAATTAAGGATTTAAATCTTTCTGCCTCCACTTCATCATCCGGCGAAGGTTCTCAGATGAGGGCTGCAATGACCATAGATGCTTATTGGCAACCGTTGCCAAAAGAACTCAATTCTATTGAATCTCCTATCGAGGATTTAACGGAGACTGAGCTTGCTATTTTAAATCAAGTAAGTTCAACTGGAACAGTTAGCACACCTTCGATTCCTTCAGTGCCCACAGGAAAAACCGATCTCTTTTCTTCATTTTAAGAACCGTTTACTTTCTTTCATTTATTTTTATCTATTTTTATCAAATCCGGCCGATACTTTCTGGTGCGTTTGGCAGCTTGTTTCCGTCGCCAATCGGATATTTGTTGATGATTGCCGGATAGAAGGATTTTAGGAATTTTGAGGCCACGGAAGTTTGCTGGACGGGTGTATTGAGGATATTCGAGATTACCCCACGCTTCGCGTGGGGACCCCAAAGAGAAGGACTCGGACTTTAGAGATTCCGGGTGGATGACATCTGGAATGAGCCGGGCGACCGAATCGACTACGGCCATGGCAGCGATTTCGCCGCCTGTCAGGATAAAATCGCCGATTGAGATTACTTCGTCGACATATTTTTCAATTCGGGCGTCAGTGCCTTCGTAATGGCCGCAAATGATTGACAATCGTTTCTTTCTCGAAAAAAAGACTGCTTTCTGCTGGTCATATTTTTTACCAGACGGCGAAAGAAGAACCGTATATGGCTTGGGTTTGATAGTTTCCAGCGCATTGACCAAAACATCAACTTTAAGGATCATGCCTTTTCCTCCACCATACGGTTTGTCATCAACGATTTTGTGTTTATCTTTGGTAAAGTCACGAATATTGACCAATTTAATCTTGATTATCTTTTTTTCTCTTGCACGCTTGAGGATGCTCGATGCGGTAATCGTCTCAAACATTTCGGGGAAAAGAGTTAAGATGAAGAATGTCATTTGCGTTTTTACAGAAACTTCGAAGACTTAGGCCTCTTGAACTTCTACAGTTGCAAAAATATTTTCTTTAATAGCTCTAATTTTAAGAAGATTTTTAATAGATTTAATCATTTTGCCGTCTTTGCCGATAACTTTAGCAATATCGTCCTTGGGAATGGTTATTAAATATTTGAGACCGTTTTCTTGCTGAATTGGATCTATTTTGATTTTTTTGATATCAGAAACCAAAGGCTCGATTAAGGTTTTGAGAAGATCTTCCATAAGATTTGTCTAATGCAGAATGACTAAGGTCTAATGCTTGATTTTTCTTCTGGTTTTGCGTTGGTCGTTCGTCTTTTGTCATTTAGCTCACTGAGAAGTTTGGTTACTGCTTCGGTTGGTTTTGCTCCTCGCAAAATCCAAAAATTCATTCTATCATCTTTAATCTTTAACTCGGGTTTGGCATGCGGATTATAAAAACCCAGGTTCTCCAAAAATTTACCGTCTCTTTTGCTCTTGGCATCTTGGGCAACTATGCGAAAAGAAACTTGATGTTTTTTACCAACTTTTGTAAGACGAATTCTGACGGACATTTTGCAATTATCTCAAACTTTAGCCTTTTAGTCTAGCTAAGGCATTTTCGGCGGCATTTTGAGCAGCTTCCTGTTTATTTTTACCGACACCTTTGCCTAGCAGTTTTTCTTCCAAATAAACGCCGATTTCAAAAATGCGGGCATGATCGGGTCCCCAACTGCTTTGCAGCCGATAGGTGGGAGAATGATGGTATTTGCGTTGCAGAAATTCTTGAAGTTTGGATTTATTGTCAGAAACGGCTGATTTGGCCAGAGTTTGCCAATTTGTCAGCATCATTTTTTTCAAAAATTCCTCGGTTTTTTCGATTCCTTGATCAATAAAGATTGCTCCGACTAATGCCTCGAAACAATTAGCCAGAATTGAACTATTAATCCTGCCGCCGGATTCTTCTTCCCCCTTTGAAAGATATAAATAATTGCCCAGTTTTAGACTTTGAGCCAATTTTGCCAAAGTTTCGGTTCGAACCAGCGATGCGCGGATTTGAGTTAATCTTCCTTCGGTACTTTTTGGTAACTTTTCATACAAAAAGCGCGAAACTACCAGTGAAAGAATCGAATCTCCAAAAAATTCAAGGCGTTCATTTGAAGGGCCTTTATAGTCCTTATGCTCGTTTAGATATGACCGATGGACAAAAGCATTTTTAAGGAGCTTTTGGTCGTTGAACTGAAATTTTAGGTCTTTTTGAAGGTCCAACAATTTAGCCGGCATTGTCAATGTTTTCAAAGAGATAATTAACTATATCGGAAACTTTTTTGAAAGTTGAAACCTTTTCAGGCGGAATTTGAATTTGGTATTTATCCTGAATAGTTTCTATCAAATCTTCAAGATCAAGCTCGGTAATATTAAGGTCCGCCTCAAGTGAGGAATCTTCCTCGATATTTTCCGGATCAATGCCAAATTGTTTTACGATTAAGTTTTTAAGATCTTCGAGATAATCGACCATGGTTTAAGGGTATCACGAGTTGTCAGAGTACCACGAGTATCAGGAGCTCTCTTGACTTTTCAGCTCGTGGTACTTTTGATACTCTTGGTACCCATAATACTCTTTGATTTGACTATTGAGCCTAAAACGCCATTAACAAAGCTACCGGATGCTTCAGAACCATATTGTTTGGCGATTTCGACTGCTTCATCAATGACAACTTTATACGGTTCTTTGTTTTTTTTGAACAAGAGTTCAAAGATAGCAAGCCTAAGCGTTGCCAGGTCAATTGGGGCGATTTGGTTAAGTGGCCAGGTAGGTGCGTGTTGGGTAATTAGCTTGTCGATTGCTTTTTGTTTGGTAATAATCTTTGCGACCATTGAGGTTTTGGCAATTTTCAAATTTGATCTAAAGTTTTTTTCAAACAAAGCTTTAACTGTTTGAACTCTCATTTTATGTCTTGGATCACTTTTTCTTTTCATTGGCCATTTTTAACGCTACCCCCTCTTTATAGAACCCGCAGGTAGGACAGACTCGATGTGGTAATTTGAGATTTTGACATTTTGAGCAGGTTACAAGATGCGGTAAGGATAGGTTAATTGCAGCCTTTCTGGTTTTGGTTCTGGCCTTAGCGTGTTTTTTCTTAGGTAAGGGAGCCATATAAATAATTTAAAATTTAAAATTTAAAATTTTTTCTACCACCTACTAACTATCTAACTACAAACTAATCTGGGGTATCAAGGAGTCAAGGGATCAAAAAATTGCTTTTGGCTCTTTGACTTTTCGATACCGGTTGGCATTATATCAGAAATAGCTTTGTCGTCAACTTCTTCGTCTTGATTTCCTTTTTGCCCTACGGATTGCTTCATAACTAGTACCTCCGCCGATAGTTCTGGTGCCTCCGACAGGTATTTTCTTTGGCGGGAGGAGCGGTTTGATCCCCGTGGGTACTAAGGATACAGCTTTTATGATACCTCTTTTGGAATCGTGAATTGTTGTTTCTGTCAATTGCATTCGGCATTCCGGTTGAAAACAAGATCCGGGATTAGGGATAATCATTTCGATTTCTCTAAACAGAAGCGGATCAGGAGAAATACAATCTTGTGGATTGTTGACTGGTTTTGATTCTCGACCCCTTTGAGGATATATTCGTCGCGTGTATAATTGACGTTCGTTTCTCATTTTTCCAAACAAAAAACTGCTAAGTTTTCCCTTGCAGTTGTGGTAATCTTACTATTTTTGTGAAAAATGTGTCAACTAAGTCAATTTGGTTGGGCGAGTTCGGATTGGAAACGGGAGAGTTTATTAGCGAGTAAGGGGTATTTGGTAAGCTGCCAATCTTCTTCGATAAGTTTTTTGGCCTCACTTTGGGCCTGGCTGATCATTTTTTGATCGGAAAGATCGGCGATTTTGAGATTGACAAAGCCGGATTGTTTAAGGCCGAAAACTTCGCCAGGGCCGCGCATTTTAAGATCGATTTCAGCAAGTTCAAAACCAACGTGGATTTTTTCCATGCTTTTTAAGCGCCTGAGAGAGTTTTCGGCGCGTGAATCGGTAAAGAGAAGACAATATGACTGATATTTACCCCTACCGACTCTTCCGCGCAACTGATGGAGTTGGGCCAGCCCAAAGCGTTCTGCTGATTCAATCATCATAACAACCGCATTGGGTACATCAATACCGACTTCAACAACGGGTGTGGTTAGTCTTTAACTTTTCAAATTCATCGGTGGCAGCTTTCACAGAAAGCATTGTTTCTGAAGGTTCAACAAAAGGGGTAATGATAAAAGCCTGTCGTTTGTTTGCAATTTGCTTTTCGATAAATTTATAGGCGTCGGCTCTTTTGTAATTTGGGACAACATATGTTGCGATTTTTTGACGGCCGGCGGGCATTTCATCAAGAACAGAAAGATCAAGATCTCCATACAAGGTTAAGGCGAGTGTTCTGGGAATAGGTGTGGCTGTCATTGTTAGAAGATGAGGGGTTAGATCTTTTGCTTGACCAAGAAAAAGTTTGGCCCTTTGGGCAACTCCAAAGCGATGTTGTTCGTCGACAACGACTAAGCCGATTTGTCTTTCATCTTTATAGCTTAAGAGAAGGGCATGAGTACCACAGGTGATGTGACCTTTGATTTTTTTACTGCCTGTCCAGATACCGACTTTCATGCCTAAAGGCGAAAGAATATCCTCAAGGGTTTTTTGGTGCTGGAATGCCAGTATTTCCGTAGGTGCGGCCAAAAGCGTATCAAAACCGTTTAAATAAGCGACATAAGCGGCAATGGCGGCAACCACTGTTTTTCCAGAGCCGACGTCTCCTTCCAAAAGGCGATTAGTTGGAATTTCCCTTTGCATATCGGAAAGAATTTCTTTGGTTGCTTTTAACTGGGCTGAAGTTAGCTTAAAGGGAAGTTTTTTTACAAAATTATTGATTTTTGGTATATCAATTTTCATTTTGTGAGCAATTTTAGTCTCTTGCCGATCTTTTTTTCGCATCAGTGCCAAAAACTGAAGTAAAAAAAGCTCGTCAAAAGAAAGCCTGTGTCTTGCCCTTTCAACCTCTTGATAATTTTTAGGAAAGTGGATTTTATAAAGTGCTTCTTTTAAATCCAAAAATTTTTGGTGAGGTACGATCTTGTTGGGTATAAAATCCTTGACTGATTTTAGGTAAGAGGGAAAAATTTGAGCGATCTTGGCACGGATCCATTTTGAGGAGACTCCTTCGGTTTCCGGATAAATTGGAACCAATCGACCGGTGTGCAAGGTTGAATTTTCCATTTTCAAATTTGAATGTCTGATTATTTCATATGCAGGTGAGATGAGTTGAAGATGGTTGCCCTTAATCTCAACTTTTCCAGAGAGCGATATTTGCATGCCGGATTTGATGTTTTTGGTTAAAAAAGGTTGATTGAACCAGATAATATCAATAGCCCCTGATTGATCGGCAACAGTAGCAGTAGTTACGAATTTGCCTCTTGGAGTTCTGATATTTTTTATTTGCCAGACGACTCCATGGACACTTAGTTTTTCGCCAGGTGCTACATTTTGGATTTTTTCAATCTTTGAAAAATCGTCGTAACGAAACGGTAAATGATAGATTAAATCCTCAACTGTTTTAATCTCAAGCCTTCTTAATTTTTGGGAAAAGTACCTACCGATGCCTGGTAATTTTTCAATTGGAGTTTGTGGATTCATCATGATAAGAGTATCACGAGTTTCAAGTGAATCAAGAGCATCAAAAGCTTTTTGATTAATTATAGCCAGTGGTACCCGTGGTGTTTTTGGAGTTCGTATTGCTTTTATTTAATTAAATCCGTACAAAAGATAGATAGCAAATTGGCCAATAATAAAGCTTAAGCCGGCAATAACAATAATGGCAATCCAGATTTTTTTAAGATAAGAGCGTTTGAATAATTTCATTTTTCTTCCTTTTCAAGTTTAACAATATTTATGCCCTTTTTGACGTATATATCACTCTCAAAGGGTGCTTTGGGGTTTGTTATCGGCTTAAACGGTTCTTGGAGACTCGTAGTCCCGCTAAGTCCGCTTTGGTTTATCAATTGCTTCGTTTGAGAAATACTGCTACTAACTCCAGAACTTACTATTGCTTCCGAAATTGTTGCACCCGATGCCCTAACAGTTGGAATAAAAGTAGGGAGTTCTTTTTTTTGAACAACTTTTTCAAATTCTTCTTGCGTCCTTTGGGCCGTGATTTGACCATCGAGTTGTTTGACTACCTCAAATGCCAGCGTCTTTTTGAATTGTAGCGGATTCTGGCCGCGCTGGATTGCGTTTTTCGCGGATTTAATCTCTTCATGGGGTACATTGGTTAAACATTCAAGACCTTTGACTATAACATCATCGGGGACATTCATGATGGCTCCGAATATTTTTTGAGGAGTGTCTGTCAGCGCAATCGCATTTCCTTCTGTTTTGCCTATCTTGTTCCCTTGACTGTCAACTAGAAGTTGGGTTGTCATCACAAATTTGTTTTTGTGTTTCATCTTATGCATTAAATCCCTTCCTATCATCATATTGAACAATTGATCACGGCCGCCCACCTCGACATCAACGTCCATGGCGACAGAGTCATAACCCTGCATGATTGGGTAAGTAATTTCATTGAATGAGATGTCTTCGTCTTTTTCGAGCCTTTTTTTAAACATTCCTCTTTTAATAATTTGTTGATAGGTGACCTGTGAGTATAAATTTAAAATTTCCGGGACAGAAAGTTTTTCCAGCCACTCGCTGTTAAACTTAATTTTGACTGGATTCTTGCCTGAAAAATCTAAAATTTTTCCTGCCTGTTCTTGGTATGTTTTCGCGTTTTCTTCTACGGTCTTTTTAGACAGAAGCGGCCTAGTTTTTTCCCTACCGGTCGGGTCGCCGATTCTTCCGGTAAAATCACCGATTAAGAAAATGACTTCGTGACCAAGGTCTTGCCACTCTCTAAGTTTTCGCAGCCCAATCATATGGCCGATATGCAAAAGTGGTGATGACGGATCAAATCCCTGGTAAACGCGTAGCTTCTTACTGGTTCTTAAAACATTTCTAAGCTTCTGTTTTGAGGGAATGACTTGGTCTACCCCCCTGTTTAACAATTCCTCAATTTTATCCATGTCTGAATCTTAGCTTGTTTTAGACTTTATATCAACGCTTTGTAAAAATTAAAATGTGATTGGGGAAATTATTTTCTTTTTTGGACTTTGACTACTTGAAAACCTTGTTCTCTCAGGTTGATGATTGTTTGATCGATTGCTGCTTGAGGAGTACCGCGGTCTTGGCCAAACATAAACTTGACGCCCCCATCTGGTGTATGTGAATCGGCTGCTGTTAAATTAATCCCATTTTGGGCAAAAACTCCCGTAATTTGATGGAGGACACCAGGCTGGTCTATTGGTCCAAGTACCCGAATCGATTGAATTCTCAAGTTAGCCATTCTTTCAAGGATTATGGTGGTACTTTCGGTCATTTCACTGGCCATGTTGTCTTTGTTTAGTGCATCGAATGTTTGCTTTAACATTGCTGCAAGTTTTTCCTCGTCTGGCGCTTGGGTTATTTCTTGGAGACTTGATATTAGGAGATGGACTATTTTTCTTCCATCCTCATCTTCTAGGTAGTTTTGGATAATATTTGCTGATATGTTTGGGTCTTGGATTAGAGTTCTCCAAGTGCTCAAGAAAAATAGTTCGGCATTGGCTGGTGCTAAATCCCAGAGCTCGCGCGGGCTGTCTCCTAATTTTTCAAGTACTCTACCAACTGTTCTCATTACCAAATGAGGGAGCAGTTGTTCCCTGATCATTCTTCGGTCATGTTCTTCAAGGGAATGGTCAATGATTATCATGCCGGAGGTATCATAAAAATCTTCAGCAAAAAGTCTAGCTGGTTTTGAATTTTTCCCAACATCCATTACTACTACCTTTTGACCTCTGGGAGGCAGATCATGGCGCGCTAAAGGGTGGATTGAGCAAACGCTTACCCCACGTGCATCAAGTCCCTGTAAGACTGGAATTATTCTTCTTTTAATGGTGGTATTGTCCAGTACTCTTTGGTCTTCCCTAATCTTTTGCCCATGTTTTTCGAGGACTTCAAGTAAATCTTTTGGGAATAACGAAAAATAGATGACAGTTGCCCATGCAATGGCTTCTTCTGGATCTATTTGAATTTCGGCACGTGGGTCAACAACTTTTGTTTCGTGACCTTGCTTTTGAGCTTCGTTATTAGTGCGGTTGCCCATATTGCCGGCACCGCCAAAAATTACAATTCGTTCAGTCATAGCTAAATTGTGCCTTATAGTTTATCACGGGTGTCAAGAAATGCAAAATCCGAAGGTGTCAAGCTACTTCACCCTTGGGGTGAATTAGGTTTACACCTGCGGATTATTTAGGTAAATCAAGTGTTTGATGCTTGATTCTTTCGAGCTCCTTTCCGTAATTTTCTTGATCAAGGACGAATTGTTTATACTTTTGTGATGATTTAAATTGTTTGACGATTATGTCTTTTGAGCAAACTGAGGTTTTGTTTATACCAATGTACTCCAAATAAGAGGACAGTGGGTATAATTCTAAATTGTCTGTTAAATAACTGACAAGCGGATTAAGATGAATGTATCTTGACAGGTGAACAAGTTGTTCATTAGTTTCAACGAGGACCGATTTAAACTCCCCTTGCAGTATGGGTCCTGCCCTTTCATTTTTGGTGTTAAAGTATTTGGTGTAGCTATTGCTAATCTTGCTGGTAAATTCCGTGATACCGCCATTAACTTTTTGCTGAAGTAGAAAATGGAAATGATTAGGCATTAGACAGTAGCAGACTAATTCAACAATTTTATTGTGTGTATCCAACTTATTATTATCAGGGTTAAAAATAGAGAATTTTGGCTTGGGTCCTTTAAGCTGATAATAAAGAAATGTTTTGATGAATCTTTTGTAGTCCCATTTGTCATTGAATATTGGCATATGAGCCACGCCTCTATTGAAGATATGGTAAAAATGGTTATTGACGAAAGGAATAATCCTTGATGGCATTGTTTTTAGGATTTGAGGCTAATAAATCATATAAATCCGCAGGTGTCAAGTTGAATCACCCTTGGGGTGGATTCCGTTGGCACCTTGGGCAGATTCTGTTTTATTGTTAGAAAAATGGAAGTACAAAAGTTATATTTTCCTTGTTTGTTGCGAAAAAGCGATGTATCTCAACTTTTCTTGGAGCAAAATTAAGTTATAATATCCGTTAGGCCTAAAAGTTTATGAAGTTTTCAGCATATCGACCGGGGGGCCGCAAGTTTTCATCAAGACTTGCCAAACTTTCCTCCCGAACTTCTTCTCATCCGTTCTTGCGCCAAGGAAGTTTTAACAAGCGGCGGTTTTGGATTCGTTTTTTTGGCTTAGTTTCAACTCTTGTCTTCTTTTCATTAATCGGCCTAGTTATTTTTACCATTTTTTCGTTTATAGTATTTGCCAAAGATTTGCCCTCACCGTACAAATTAACAACCAGAGATGCTTCTCTTTCGACCAAAATTTATGACCGAAACGGTAAGCTTCTATACGATATTTTCGGTGAGAAAAATCGCGCACTGGTTAACTGGAATAATTTACCGCCTTATGTAAAGCAAGCGACAATTTCCATTGAGGATAAGGATTTCTATAAACATCGGGGATTTTCCTTTTTGGGTATTTTTAGGGCTTTTTTTAATATTTTAATTTTCCATAAACTGCAGGGAGGTTCGACCATAACCCAGCAGGTTGTCAAAAATACCCTGCTTTCACCAGAGCGCACTCTGACTCGCAAAATTAAGGAATTTATTCTCTCCATTCAGGTTGAGCGTAAATACACCAAAGATGAGATTTTACAAATTTATTTAAATGAGGTTCCTTACGGCGGTACTGCTTGGGGGATCGAAGCGGCTGCCCAAGCTTATTTTAACAAAGAGGCCAAGGATTTAACCTTACCAGAAGCGATAATTTTAGCGGGTATGCCGCAGCGACCATCATATTATTCGCCTTTTGGATCAAATCCTAAAGCATATATTAGTCGGGCCGAAGATGTCGCCAGAAGGATGCGGGAAGATGATTATATTTCCCGTGATCAGCAAGATCAGCTCAAAAAGCAAGTAACGGATGTTAAATTTTCAGCTAACGAGCAGGGTATCCGTGCTCCCCATTTTGTCTTTTATGTCCGTGATCTTTTGGCAGAAAGATACGGTGAGAAATTTTTAGAGCAGGGCGGTCTTAAAGTAACGACTTCACTTGATCTTGACTTGCAGGAAAAAGTTCAAAAAATCGTGACTGAAGAGGTTGCTAAAGTTGCCGATCTTCGTGTCGGCAACGGTGCGGCAGTAGTCATCGATCCTGCGAATGCCGAAGTTTTGGCTATGATCGGCTCCAAGGATTATTTTGCCAAAGAGTACGATGGACAAGTTAATGTAACAATGTCTCTTCGCCAGCCGGGTTCGGCACTAAAACCTTTTACTTATGCTACGGCTTTTAAGGCCGGTTACACGCCTTCCTACGTTTTAATGGATGTAGCGACTGAGTTTCCCGGAGGCGCCGGTCAACCGTTCTATAAACCGGTCAATTACGACGGAAAATACCGCGGGCCGGTCCAAATCCGCTTTGCTCTGGGTAATTCGATCAATATCGCGGCTGTTAAAATGACAGCTTTGGTCGGTATTAAAAACATGCTGCGGACTGCCTATGAGGCCGGACTTAAGTCATTGGAGCCAACCGACGAAAATCTTA
>Ga0075688_126_pt1 | contig 16856 bp, 10 predicted proteins | sample RifGroA2_FD_67690 | JGI IMG/M metagenome (GOLD analysis project Ga0075688, IMG submission 67690) | Microgenomates (Curtissbacteria) bacterium GW2011_GWA2_41_24 | reverse complement strand
CCCGCTGAAGTAGGCGGGAAGGGTTGGGCTGTTCGCCCATTAAAACGGTACGCGAGCTGGGTTCAGAACGGCGTGAGCCAGTTCGGCCTCTATCCGGTGCAAGCGTTTGATACTTGAGGGGGGTCACCACTAGTACGAGAGGACCGTGGTGAGTTAGCCTCTAGTGTGCCAGTTGTCACATCAGTGGCAGTGCTGGGTAGCCACGCTAATAACTGAGAAGCGCTGAAAGCATCTAAGCGCCAAACAGGCCCCAAGACTAGGTATCTGTAAGATCCGTTGTAGACTACGACGTTGATAGGCGGCAGGTGTAAAGCAAGTAATTGTTGTCGCGCGCAAGCGCGAGAGCGCTTAGCGGAATGCGTGGACTATTAACTAGAAACAAGAAACCTTAAACAATTTCTAAAGTTTCTGGTTTCAAGTTTCATGTTAATTGTTCGCCAGCTTCGCTGGCGTTCAGCTTAGCCGTACTAATAGATCGAATGACCAAATTCCATTCAGTTTCGAAGACACTAGATATGTATGCGAATCAATGCGAATAGGTATGGCGGTTTATCTTATTCGCTCAAATTCGCATGGGAGGATTACTTCTGTGAGTAGTTCTTAGCATGCGAATATAAACGAATATTTTAAGGCTGATAAGCACATTAGATAAAATTCGCGTATTGTAACTTGACAAAGTCAAGCTAAAGCGCTTAAATATAATCAGTTTTCACAAGCCTGCCCAAAACATTCCCATTAATCGGGGTGTTTTTTTTGGGAGGAAAATTATGATTGTTGAAAGATTAGACTATTTTGGCAAAATTGCTGCTAGAAAAGATCCAGATAATTATGAGCAGCAGTTAGAGCCGGAAGCAATCGGCTTTATAAAAGGGGTATTTAAGCTTCACCCTGATATTAGGATTCATTTGGCTAGACGTGATCCAAGAGTCTGTGAATTACTGCACACCGCTGAAGACAGGGATGCTTTTAAGCAGGCCATGGAGGGAGTTTTCGGAGGGGATACAGTCCATGTACTTGCGACAGCGGAACAGGATTTAATGGAATTAGTAGGACCGGTAATGACTGGAAAGCCTTCTCTAAGATTAGCAGAAATCTATGCGGATGATCCAGAGATGGTGTTGCATTTAAAAGATATCGTGACAACTGCAAAAAGGATTATTGGCGGGCTTAAAGATGAATTGCAACCGATTGTCAGAGAACCTGTTTTGGTACCCGCTTCCATAACTTATTGATTTTTCCATGACATTTTTGCTAGAATTTCATTTGCTGGTGTCTGTAGCGATATGGAACCACTCCTTCCCATTTCGAACAGGATAGTGAAACGTATCAGCGGCGACAATAGTGCCTGGGCAACTGGGTGCGAAGATAGCTCGATGCCAGCAATTTTTTTTTGAAAAAATTGCTGTGCTCGCGCTGCGGTCCTCTCCGCCAATTTGCGGATGCGGGTCTAATGCTCGATGCCAGCACTAAAATAGCTCACCCAAAAGGTGGGCTTTTTTGTGGAAGCCAAGTTGCGGTGTTCTCCTTCAGTTGGCAGATGTGCGCCTAATATTCGGTGCTAGGCATTAAGAAAATTACTCACCTAATCGGTGAGTTTTATATTATTATAATATTAGTATGAATGAAGTCGGTACTGAAGTTATTGAGAAAACAACTGCGCAACCTTCTGATCAAAGTACTGCCAAACAACCTGAGGTAGAAAAAGTAGCTGCACAAGTTCAACATACTACTAGAGAGGAAAACCCTAAAAATGCATTAACTCAGTTAGCTAACAGAAATAAAGTTAAACCAGAAATATCTGATTCTATTGAAAGTGAAGAAGCCCGCAGAGCGAGAGAAGTGTTAGGAAAAATTGTTCAAGGTGTTAAAGACTGGAAACCTTTTGAGGAAGAACACGACATAAAACTTGATGATGATCTTGAACACTTGGTGGAAGAGGGAGATATGTATTCACTTTTGAGACTGAAAAGCGAAAACTATAGGGAAATTGAAATGCATACTACTTATTCCTATAGAGATCGGAGTTATCGCTCTAGTAAAACTACAGAGATTGGGAAAAAGACAGAACTTGCTGAAAGAGATTCTGAAATTAAATCGGATTTGAGAAACAGTCTTCAAAGAAGGGTGCGGATAAAAGCCGCAATACTAAGAGTGGTAAAAATGAAAAATAGTGATTATAGAGAAGATGATATCTACACATACATTGATGAAAAAAACGAAAAAAGACAGAATATGTGGTTTGGTGATATTAGCAGACAGGAACTATTGGAATCTGCAATTGACTTAGCATTAAGTGTTGATGCGAATATACCAAATTCTTTGGAACTGTGTAAAATAGCTGAAAGTTTAGGAATAGGCGAATCAATACTTAAATTTTTAGTTGGAAGTAGAGAAGATTTTTTTTTAAAGTTGGTTACAAAAGTGTTAGATGAACCTTTTAAAGAACTACCAAATTATATTAAAGGATTTATGGCTCGTAATATAAATAGTGCAAAATTAATAGATTTAGCGTCAGCTCTTTCTGAAGAAAAAGTTAGTACACAACAGCTTTTTAAATCCCTTACTGAAAATTTATCTAATGGTGAATTACCGGGTATATTTCCAGAAAGATTGAAAGAATTTTTAATACTTGGTGAAAACCCAAATATTGCGAGATATGTTAGGTCTGGTGTTTTTGAAATGGAGGGTTTACTTAAACGTATTGTATCTAGAAAAGATTTTATGGGTTATGCTAAAACTTTTGACTTAATAATTGGGCGAGGAGACGATGCTAAATTATGTTTTGAATATGCCAGGTTGTCTGATAGTTTATCGAGAGGTAGATTCACATGGGATGAATTTCCTGAAATTCAAGGTGAAATTCCAGGACTACCAGATCATTTACAGTGGAGGAATATGAGTATTGCAAGTAGGCGGCGTTTTTTAAGTGATGGAGGGACAAAAACTGATGATCAAATTAGAGAAATGGATAAAATTGAACCTAAAAATTTTTCAGAAAAAGGCAGACTGATTTTAATCAGAGCGATATTAACTGAGGTTATAAGTAAATCAAAGAATAGTAGAGTAAAACAAAATGCAGATAAGCGGAACAGAGAGTTGGTTGGAATGGATGGTGAAGTATTAAAAACAGGGGATTTATTGCATGGAACTGATATTGGGCATTTTACTGCAATATTGTCTAGCGGAGATAGGTCAGGTGAATTTTTAGGTTTTGTTTCAATTAATGATGCTACTCCTTTGGGAGCTGATTATTCTCAAGTACTTCAAACCGATGTTGATGGTTCATTTACTTACGATGATGAAAAAGCAGAAACGAGATTATCAATACAGGAACTTAGAAATAGATACAAAGAGAATCCTTTTGGGGCAATTTATGGTGCTAGCATTGCGGCACAATATGGCGCAAGACCGAGAGAATCATTTACTTCTCATGATGCGAAAAGTTCCGAAGACACTGGAATATCTTTAATATTTAATAGACAAAGAAATGATGTGTTTTTGAGGGGTATGGAGTATAGCGGACAGATGAGGAGTCACCATATTCTTATACCAGTTGGATTACCCTCTACGGAGATAACGGGAGTAATTGTTAATGAAAATGCTACAGAAACTCTGGATAAAGCAAAGCAAAATATTGTTGACAATGGTTTTTTTATTCCCATTTATGGACTTGATGGAAAACTACTATTCACTCTTATACATTACGACCAAATGAGGAATAGTCAAGCGGAATTAACGAGTGCTGTTTAGCGTTTGCGGTTTTTTATTCAATTAAAACTGTAATACAAGAAATTAGCTTACTGGTGGTAGGGTTTTTATTAGTTTATTGCTGGGAACATTTTTAAACGATCGCAAAATTTTGTCTCTCAATTGGTAATGTTGAGTTTGGTCTTGATTTTTAAAGATTGGATTTGACTTTGGGGTTGGGAAGATTGTTGAATAAGAATAGAGGGAAATTATGCCAGGAGATCCAGAAGCAGGAATTACTCCAGTGGCCGCAACAGTTGGCGCTGCGGAAGCAGTTACTCCTGAAAAAACCGAAGCACAGCAGAAAATTGAGGCTTTGGTTAATCAAGTAAGGGGAGTAAATGCCCAACTAGGTGGAAAAGTCGCAGCGGAAGTCCACTTTGATGATGGGAGATCGACCCTTTTCTTTGCACGCACAAGTCGGCAACCAGGCGAATCTATATTTGTTTATGGTGTAGATTCACTCAGTGGTCCGGTTTATATTTCGGGAGAACTATCCAAAAGATTATTGCAAGGGAGCCAAAATGCTATTGATTTACAGCAAGCAGCAAGCGTGACTGAAGATGAGGTGCACAATTGGGTGCATCCCTTTAGGGATGAAAATGAGTTAACTAGTTGGTCAAAAGCCTTCGAAGAATCTAAAAATGCTGTACTTCAAGATCGAGTGGAAATGCAGAAAATCAGAGAAGCAAAAAACAGAATCTTAGATCAAGCATTAAGTGTTGTTTCCGAGCCAATTGATATAAGCACACCACCCTCAATTCCCACCAGCGCCTGATCGGCCGCCGATTTCGTAAATTTTAGCGCTTTTTTTATCCGCAAAAAACTGGTATACTGCCAGTTATCAATGTCCAATGACCAAAACCCAAATTCCAAAAATTGGAGTTTGGAGTTTGGAAATTTGTAATTGAAATTAAAAGATCAAGGAAGTGAGTATGATTGTTAAAATCAAAATCCTCAAAACCAACGGGATCTTCTCGCGCTAAACCCTTCGGTAAAACTCAGGGTAAACCTACCTCAATGGAGGAGTTACTCGCCTCAAGCGGGTACCAAATTCCTTCAATTCGGCGTGGACAGGAAGTAAGCGGTAAAATCGTTTCGATTTCCCATTCGGAGATCTTAGTTGATATCGGCGCCAAAAGCGAAGGAATTGTTGCCAGCAGGGAAATGTCTTCTATCCGAGATATCATTTCCGGGCTTTCTGTGGGAGACACGATTGATGTGACGGTTATCTACCCGGAAAATGACGCCGGTCAAGTGGTGCTTTCAATGCGCAAGCTTTCGCAGGATGTCCGTTGGCAGGATCTTGAGGATAAAAAGAATAGCGATGAGGAGATTGGAGTAGTTGCTCTTGAGGTCAATCGAGGCGGTGTAATCTGTGATTATACGGGACTGCGCGGGTTTTTGCCGGCTTCGCTGCTTACTAAAATCCCTTCGAATCTTGCCGATTTAATCGGTAAGAGCCTGACTGCTCGGGTTATTGAAGTTGACAGGCAAGGCAATAGACTTATTTTTTCCCAAAAGCAGCCTGACACTAAAGATCTTAAGGCTATTGGCAAGCTTTTAGCGAAGGTCAAGATAGGCCAGAAGCTTGCCGGAGTGGTTAGCGCGATTTTACCATTTGGAATTTTTGTGGAAGTTAACGTAAACGGTAAAGAAGGTCAAGAAGGTAAGGATGGTTCGGAAGGTGAAAAATTGAAACCTTCTAAGTCTTCTCAACCCTCCCAACCTTCTAAATCTTCTAAGCTCGAGGGCTTAGTGCATATATCGGAGATTTCCTGGGAGAAAGTTGAAGATCCTTCCAGGCTTTTTAAAGTAGGGGATCGCGTCGAGGTAATGGTAATTGCTAAGGAAGAGGCAACCGGCAGGTTAAATCTGTCGATCAAACAGCTGGCTCACGATCCCTTTTTGGAAGCATCGGCGGCCTTTTCCAAAGACGAAGAGGTTACCGGCAGTGTAGCCAGAGTTACCCCTTATGGAGTTTTTATGACTTTGAAAAACGGGGTTGAGGGTTTTGTGCCTATCTCCAAAATTTCTCCAAACGAGAATTATCAAATCGGGCAGAAAATTACCTGTACGATTGAGTCAATCGATTCAAAAGCCCGGCGAATTTCGCTTTCGCCACTGGTTCGAGAAAAACCGATTTTGTATAGGTAGCAGCATTAGAAGTGGGAAGTTGGAAGTGAGAGGCTGGAAATTGATGTGAGAATTTTAAGAAATCGAATTATCCCACTTCGATAATCTAGCGTCGCATTTCTCACCTCTCACTTCTTGAAGTTGATTGATTGATGAAGATTCACTCTGAGTTTGTTTGCCAACAGTGTGGGTATCGATCTGCCTCATTTTTGGGCAAGTGTCCAAATTGTGGCGAGTGGAACTCGCTCGTTGAGCAGATCGCCCAGGAGCAGAAGTCGGAAAGTCGGATTCAGCAGGCAGAAGTGGAGCTTGTTAGGCTTGCCGAAGTTAAAAGCCAGAAGTTTCCCAGAATTGCGACTGGTTTTTTGGAGTTTGATCGGGTTTTGGGTGGCGGTATTGTTCCCGGTTCAATTGTTTTAATTGCTGGCGATCCGGGTATTGGCAAGAGTACATTGTTGCTGCAGACAGCAATGGTTATTGCTCGGGGTCCTGTCAGTCGTTTTCTTCCCGCCTCCGCTAAAGCCTCGGCGGGCAAGCCCGCCAGTAAAGGTAGCGCTGCTTTGCCCCTCGAAGCGCAGCGAAGTGGGGTCGGAAACCCTTCCACGACTGCCACCCCTCGCAAAATGTCAATTGTCAATGGTCAAATGTCAAATGTAGTTCTTTACGTTACCGGCGAGGAATCAGCCCAACAGGTCAAAATCCGTGCTGATCGTATTAGCAAGGTTACAGATAACCTTTATATTTTGCCGCAGACTGATGTTGACGCAATCTTGGCGGCTTCTGAAAAACTTAGGCCTGTACTTTTAATTTGCGATTCGATCCAAACACTAACGACAGAAAAACTCTCGACCTCGGCAGGCAGCATCGGGCAGGTGCGTGAATGCGGCCAGATTTTGCAAAGATATGCCAAAAGTAGTGGCACCCCCATTTTTATTGTCGGCCATGTCACTAAAGAAGGCGTAGTAGCCGGGCCTAAGGTTTTGGAACATTTGGTTGATGCAGTTTTGAATTTGGAAGGCGACGGTACGCATGCTTTTAGGCTGCTGCGGGCGGTTAAAAACAGGTTTGGTTCGACCTTTGAAGTCGGGGTTTTTGAAATGGCGGATTCCGGTATGAAAGAAGTGGCAAATCCGTCAGAGATTTTCCTTTCCCAAAGAATTAGCAAGCGGGCAGGCAGCGTGGTTACTTCAACTCTGGCCGGCGGGCGACCTCTTTTGGTCGAAGTTCAGGCTTTGTGCACGGCAACAATCTTCCCGGTGCCCACAAGACGCGTAACCGGGCTTGATTTTAACAGAATGCAGGTTGTAATGGCTGCACTTTCGCGCTCGGCAAATCTTAAACTTGCCAACCTTGATATTTATCTTAATGTGGCCGGCGGTCTTAAAATTAGCGAGCCGGCAGCAGATCTTGCGGCAGCTCTTTCGATTGTTTCGGCGACTGTTGATAAACCTATTCGTGAGGGAATTTGTGCTTTTGGAGAGGTTGGTCTTTTAGGTGAGCTGCGACAAGTGGCAAATAGCGAAAACAGAGTGAAGGAGGCCAAAAGGCTCGGATTTGGCGATTTTGTGACGCCTGTGAAATTTAAGACTTTGGAAGAAGCAATTTCCTATGCGGTACACGGAGGGTAGAGTCTAGTGACTAGAGGTTAGTGTCTAGACTCTAGCCTCTGTACGCTAGACCCTAAAATAATGAAACTAAAGTTCCTGCTGCGGCCGGCGCTAACTGTTGTTTTTGGATTTATCGGTGCTTTGGTTGCCAGAAGCGGCACGCCGCCGGTTATTTTTGCCGCAACCGGAGATTATTTCCTGATCGTTGCCGTTTTGGCTTTTGCCATTTTGGGTTTTATTTTGCCGGACATTTTGGAGCTTGCCGGCCGGGCCGGAATTACTGCTCTTTCACACCAAATTGCCAGTTACTTACAGACTGCCAGGAAAAAAGTCAGGAAGGGTTCGAAAATAACCAAATATGCCAATGCAATGGTTGTTGATACTTCAGCCTTGATTGACGGCAGGCTGGTGGACATAGTCAAAACCGGTTTTATTTACGGCACATTTTTGATTATTCCTTCGGTAGTTTCGGAACTTCATCGACTGGCCGATAACCCTAGCGAACTTAAAAGAGTTAAAGGCAGAAGAGGACTGGAGTCGCTTTCCAGCTTGCAGTTGGATAAAAATATCAAGGTTGAGATGTTGTCTTTTGAGCCTGACAACCAAACTGTTGACGATAAATTGGTCAAACTGGCCAGCAGCATCCGGGCAAAAATAATTACCGTTGATTTTAACCTAAATCGCGTGGCCAAAGTTAAAAAAGTAGCCGTTCTTAACCTCAACGAGCTTGCCAACGCCGTTAAAACGGCCGTTTTGCCAAGCGAGCAGCTTAGGATTCAAATAAATGCGGTTGGTAAAGAGAAAAATCAAGGTGTGGGTTATCTTGCGGACGGGACAATGGTTGTAGTTGAAGACGCGGCGAACTTAAAAGGTAAAACCGTTGATGTCGAAGTTTTGAGGGTATTGCAGACAGTCGCGGGAAAGATGATTTTTGCCCGAAGGGCAAATAACGCTAATGAACGCGAATAGGTGGGCGAATTTAAACGAATGAGCGAATCCTATCTTATCCAGTTTACTTCCTTTTAGCCCGCACGAAGTGCGGCGCAAGGTAGTTTAACTACCTTATATATGTACTACCGTATCATCTAGCCTTGATTTCAAAGTCGACTAACGCTAAACGACTAAGGACTAGAGCGTTAGACTTTAGTTGTTAGTCATTAGTCAAAATTTATTCGATTTTACTATTGTAGTAGTCTAATCTTAATGATTATGTAACCTCTTGAAACTACAGGTCATCATTTTTAAGCTCGCTATTTTACTATCGGATAGTATTGGGACTTGACAAAAATTATAAAGTAGTGTTCACTACCGCAGACTGAAACTCGAATAGCAATGCTCTTTTGAGGTGTAAGGGAAGCGACTTAGGGCAGCTAAGTTGCTTTCCTTTTTTACATTAGAACAACTGAGTAAAATTTGTCAAGAGGGTAAGTGTTTTGGACTATTACAATAAGATTTTCATAGCGACATCTTTTAGCTTCAAGGACTGGATACAAAAATAGGACAACAGATTTTTTAGATCGACCTTCAAAAATTTGACATCCAGTTTCCTATAGTGTATATTCCCTCCGAACTCTAATTACTGCCTAAAATCTGCCCCTTTTTAAAATAATTGGAATCCTATATCAGCAGGTCGTCCTTCGACAAACTCAGGGCGTTCCTCTGATGTAAGTTTTTAACTTAATAATATAATAATAATTTTTAAAATTTAAAAAGAAGTTAATAACTTATAGTACTTGACAAATGGATAATCTTATGTTATATTATCCGCTTGATTAAACACCTATAGTTGTAAAGTAGGTTTAATTATGTCTAATACTGCCGATATTGCCAAAGAAAGATCTGGTTTAGGGAGGAAATTAGTCACTGCCGGTGCCATCGGAGTTGGTGCTGTGGCGGGCGTTTGTACTGTTCGGGAAATTCTCAGAAGGCGACAGAGTGCTCCTCAACGGCCATTAGGTGATCAAGAATTCGACCTTCCTAAGAGCTTTAAAGGGCCTATCGAGGCTGATTTAGCCGTTCAAGAGCCAGTCGTCATTCCCCAGATTCCAAAATCTATTTTAATAGACATTCAAAATTTTCTTCAAAGAGGTCAGAAAGCGCCACCTATTACTGCAGAGTTGACACAGTTTCTCCAGGATTACGAGCAAGAACCCGATAGGGACCCGGTAGTTGCTTGGGACAGAGCCGAAGAGATTGTGTCGGAAGAATTTGCGATATTTCTTGATGTTCTTGACGAGCAAGTGCGTCAAAATGTTGAAGAACGCGGTTTCAGGGTTAATCCCGAGTTCCAATCACCTTTTGGTAATGAAGACGGTTTAGTCCCTCAAGTAATTAAAGATGATATCAAAGATCAATTATGGAATGGAACAGATAAATCTGCCGAGGCACTTGAGGCTTTATTGGAAGTTGGCTACATACGCAGTGCCGGAGTCGAGGCGCTTGAGAGATATCTTCAGATGAATATGCTTCCTTCGCTGGCGACTCTTAGGGACAGTCGAGATGTAAGTCAAGCTGCAAAAGAGTTGTCTACGGCGATAGGCCATTTAATAGATACAGATCAACAAGGTGCCACGCCATTTATTCAACGAAACTTAGAATTTAAGAAAGCATCATTGGAATTTGGTGATCCTTCAAGTTATGCAGTTCGGGTGAAAGCAGTTTGCGATACGGTTGATAGCGCAATACCAGAGATAGAACGAGTCGAGTCTTTTAAAGATATCTCTGAGGCTGAAGATTTGATAAGAGGTGTTCAGGTCAACGACGAGGACAAACTAGGTGAAGCCCGTATTAATTTGCATCAGGCAGCTCTTGATGTGGCTTTTGATGCTAACGGAGTTCGCAAACCGCCAGAGGCAGCTGCAGTTGCGCCACCTGCAGAAGGCAAAGGCAAAGGTAAATCCGGCGGAAAACCGCCTATTGACGAGGAGGGGCGAGAGCGTCAGCGAGATCGTCGGTGCAAGAAGGGTCTTTTGGCTGGAGCAGTTTTGCTTTCTCTGGCGGCCGGCTTTGGCGGTGGCTACATTTACAAAGATGTAAGAGGTCCAGAAGCGGCACCACAACCTGTTAGCCAATTAAATATCGGTACAGTTACTCAAACTTTGAATAATATTGTCAATGAGGTTGTAGGTGACAGATTAGATAAGATCGAAAATAGACTGGGGGAAATTGAGGATAGACTTGAGCAAGATCAACCCCAGCAACAGGCTCCACAGGCTCCGACACCAGCGACGCCACAGGCTCCAGAGACGCCAGAGGTTCCGGGTGTTGGTGGTCAAATTGCCCCGCAACCGCAGGAATTGCCCAATACCGGTACTGGCGGTGTTGTTCCGGCAGAGTCCACTTCCCAGTTGAGCGATGAGCAAATCCACGAAATTTTGGGCGAAACGCTTAAGGTTGAGATAGACGGTTCCAACCGACCAGAAGGTTTTGATACGGTTGACTGGGCGGTCACTCGTGAGATTGAGGAAAAAACTGGGATTGACTTAAGAGAAGCTGATCCAACCGGTGCCACCGATTGGCGGTTTTTGGGAGCTTTGGCTAGTGATCAGAATCCGGCCAAGCAGGCAACTGATTTCAATTTGGTGCCAAATGGGCAAGAAATTACTTTTGAGGTTGGACCTGGGACAACTCAAGCTTTTAGGGATGCCAATTTGCCGATTAGTGTTTCAATCGCCGATCTTTTGGACGAGGAAAGCCAGTCAACGAGCCTGCCAGGCAGTGCCGGTGAGGCTCAAGCAGCTACTCAAGAGGCAAGTTCTATTCCCAATGTTGATTTTGTAGTTACCAATATTGATAACGCGCAAGATGGTGATAATACGGCCGTAATTACCGGCCTTAGCGGCGGTGGACAGGAAGTTAAAGTTTCAGTGACACCTGCCGCTTCAATTAATCAATTAGGTTTAGATAAAGGCGAGGAAGTTGCAGTCAGAGCAAATCAACTAGCCAATGGATTTACAGTTACCAATTTAGATAACGGCCAAATTTTAGTTTTAAGAAGCGGCGGTTTTATACCGGTATTTCCTAAATCGGCAGATTCAAATGACGGTACGCCGATCCCAACTGATGAGGGAACACCTATTCCGACTGACGGTACTGTCGTACCAGAGTCGGTAAATAATGACTTCCCAACACCAACAAGAGTACCTCATACCCCGACACCTGTACCTACAAGTACCGAATTTCCCACACCCACAAGGGTGCCACATACTCCAACGCCGGTTGCAACCAGCACTGAATTTCCAACACCAACTAAGGTGCCACACACGCCTACGCCAGTGGTTACTGAAACACCGACTCGTACACCGACAAACACACCGACGGCTACTCGGACGCCAACACCAACGCCAACTCAAACACCAACAGCTACTCCGACCGAAACACCGACAAACACACCGACAGCGACAGCAACACTTAGTCCGACACCAACTGAAACTGTGACAGCTAGTCCGACACCAACCGGCACAGTAACTGTCACCCCATCTCGTACACCTACCAGGACACCAACCGTTTCGCCTTCGCCAAGTCCGAGCCCAAGTCCGTTACCAAGCCCGATTCCACCGACACCGCCCGTAACTCCACCGGCAGCACCGCCTCCGCCACCGGCTGAAGTTATACCGCCGCCTCCGCCACCGGCACCTCCGGCACCAACCGGTTTTGCTCTTGGAGATCGTTTTGATGATTTTTCAAGACAAGAGGGATTGGCCAGCTTTGCCGTTGCCGACCGCGTAGGTAATATCCAAATTGTCAGGGGCGATCAGGTTATTACCGGCGGCCAGGTTGAGGAAGCGCCGTTTGGCGAGGCTAATGTACTTTCGGCAGGCGAGTGGAACTACAATGTTCCTACCTACAACGTTCCATTGAACGCCAACTTTGGTCAGTTAATTGGTGGCGGAATTGAAGCCGCTGACAATCAGGACATCGTCACAATTCATCGCAGAATTGATACTGGTGTTAACCCTATTGGCGAAGTTAAGACAGCTGTCGCCCTTGAGGATGTTCAAGTTGGCGATCAATTAGTAGTGACGATGGCCGACGGAACCCAAAAAACTCAAACAGTTACTTTAGTTGGTCATAATCTTGATCCCAGAACGGTAATGAATCCGGATGCTCATCAGACAATTATCTACACCTGTGAAGAAGATTTACCGAAATTCGGTGAGTCTGAAAGATTGGTGATCGTCGCTTCGGATGCGATGCCGCCTATTGAGGCAGAACCAGTCTCTGATACCACAGCTAATGATCAGCCGGTGATAGTTAACGATAGCTCGGCACAAGTCAATACGCAAAGCGATTTACCAGACCAAGATCAGATTCAGGCACAAAGCCAAATTCAAGTTCAAGCCCAGTCTTGGCTTGATTCAATATTGATCCGGATTTTGATGTCGCTTTTGGTTCCTTTTGTGGCTTTAGGATCAACTCTTTCAGCCGGCGGTTTGGCAATTCACAAGATGCGACAAGCACAAAGAAATTTAAATATAAATTGAAAGGGGGTGAAAGAGTAGTATGGATGCTCAAATTAAATTACTCAAGACTGGTTGGAAAGCTGGCTTAATGTTTTTAGTCGTAATTAGCTTGGTGTTTGGAGGTTTATTTTTAAGCCTTAGGAATGCATTGGCTGGTAATCCTAACTTAACGTTGTTATACCTTGGTGTTAACAACACGAATCCAGTTGGCTGGGCTCATAGCGTTACTTTAAATCATGGGGAGCAGGTTAAGTTTTATGCTGAGATTCATAATACCAACGTTCCCTCAACTGCTAATAATGTCAAGATTAAAGTAACACTACCTGGCGGTAGTTTTACAGATGGCACAAGTACAGCAACTGCTTCTGCCGATAACGCCAATAGTGTGTCTGATAATGTGGCTCTACATATTAATGGCAGTGGTCAACTGCAATATGTTGCTGGTTCAACTGCTATGACTTGGGATGTAAATGGTGATGGTAATTTAGAGTATAACGGAACTCAAATGCCGGATGGTATTGTAGACAACGGTTTAGTACTTGGAAATCAGCAAGGTTGTAATCAGTATGTTATCCAAATTAGTTTTAAAGCTAATGTGGTCGGTCAACCGCAATCGAGTCCAAGTCCGACACCGAGTCCGTCGCCAAGTCCAAGTGTCTCACCAAGTCCAAGTCCGACACCATGTACAACTTGTGGCGGCAACGATATAGATATCGATATCGAGAACAATCAGACCCAGACCCAGACTGTCAATGTGACTAGTCCAGTGACTACGGCCGCTGTGCCTGCAAAGCAACCGGAAACCGGTGCTGGTGTTTTAGGTTTGGCAACAATGTTTAGTGCTGCACCCATTGGTTTAGCTTTGTCAAGATACGGTCGAGGTAGGGTTGTAACTGGTAAAAAAGAAGAGAATTTAGCGGGTATTGCTAAAGGTTTGGTTGAATCAAGACATGGGAAGAATACACAGGTCTAAAACAGCCCTGTTACCAAAAACCGGTTCAGGGCACATGTTTGGGACCGTATGTAGGGCAGGCATGCGGTCCCTATTTTGATCACCCCAAGTTTGCACTTGGGGACCCCGAGAATAAAGTTCTATAAAATTTGACAAAGTAATTTTCACCATATACAATTTGTCTGGTACTTCAATTGGATTCCCAATAAAAGTCATGTTCCCGAATAACTAACTTAATTTATATTGAGATTGAGTGTTTGCTGAGATTGACTAATTTGTATCTACCAACTACCGACTAATAACTAATAACTAATTTATGCCTACTGCTAAAGTTTCCGTGAGAGTCAAAAATCAAGCTGTCGGATCACAAAGTGATCAGGCGCTGTCACGGCCAGATAGCGAAAATACTAATAGCCCAGTCGTTAAAGAGCCAGGTCCTACGGTTAGTAGTGTCATCGATTTAAGAACCCCAAGCGCCACAGAATATCCGCCTAGCGCCGGCAGACGGATTATAAACGGTGAACCAGAAGAACTATATGAGCGGGATCAGCCGACTCAAAAAGTTCAAGGATTTCTTGATATCACTGGTGACGGCCACGGCTTTTTGCGGCCAAAATTCAGACCATCGGATGGCGACATTTATATTTCGGCTTCCCAAATCCGCAAATTTATGCTTCGTCCGGGCGATGATGTCGAAGGTTTAGGCCGGCCGCCCAAGGAAAACGAACGCTACTTTGGTCTTTTAAAGGTTGTTAGCGTCAACGGCGTTGATGCCGAAAAGCAGAGCAGAAGGACCAAATTTGAAGATTTAACGCCGATTTATCCCAATAAAAAATTAAAACTGGAAACTACTAAAGTCCAACTTTCCGCCCGGGTCATTGATCTGATTTCACCAATCGGCATGGGCCAGCGCGGCATGATTGTTTCACCGCCAAAGGCCGGCAAAACGACGATTTTAAAAGATATTGCCCGCGGCATTTCGGAGAATTTTCCCAAGGTTCACTTAATGGCGGCTTTAATCGGCGAGCGGCCGGAGGAGGTAACCGATATTTCAAGATCGGTCAAAGGTGAGGTGATTGCCTCCAATTTTGACGAGCCGGCCGAGGAACAAACCAGAGTTGCCGAAATTGCCCTTGAGAGGGCCAAAAGACTGGTTGAAACAGGCGCCGACGTAGTCATTCTTTTGGACTCAATTACCAGACTGGCGCGTGCCTACAATCTTTCGGTGCCGCCTTCAGGCCGACCGGCAGCCGTATGGATGATCTTATCTATGAAGAATTCAAAGGCACCGGTAATATGGAGCTTCATTTGGACAGAAAGCTTGCCGAGCGCCGAATATACCCTTCTATTGATGTTGAGCGGTCTTCAACCAGACAGGAAGAGCTTTTATTTACCGCCGAAGAATATCCAAGAATCGTGACCATGCGCCGGATGCTTTCGGTCCTAAATCCCGACGAGCGCACCGAAGTTTTGATTGACAGACTATCCAAAACGGGCAGTAATAAGGAATTCCTTGAATCTTTATCAAAAGATATCAAGTAATTCCTTGCGCCGCGTCAGACGCGGGCTAAAAGAGTTTCTTGAATCATTGAGTAAAGATATAAAGTAGAGAGGTACGAGATGTATGAAAAGTACGATAAGTACGAGAGGTATTATATAATGACTTTTCGTACCTTTGGTACCTTTCGTACTTTTGATACTTTTTAAAAAACGTGGATCACGACCCGATACATAAGGAATTTGTTGCATTTCTGGTGGCCTTCGTCTCTTATTTAACCTCGCGAATTCAAAAAACCGGTTTAAATTTTGAGAAAATAAAAAACATTGTTGTCGATACGCTTTTGGTGAGGCGGGGCGCCAATACTTCGCTTTTTATTCATCTTTCGATTCTTGGTTTGGCAATTACTGTTTTAATTTCAGGTGGCGTGTTTTCTTCAACCTCGGTTATCTCCGGTTCTTATCCGGGTGTGCCGGCTAATCCTTTGGTTGCCGGGGCAACCGAAGATGTTACATCGGTTGGTGTTATTTCTTCATCAATTACACCTGTGACAGTCATTTCCGATAAACCCAGAGATAAAACTGTTGAGTATGAAGTTAAAAGCGGAGAGACTGTGTCTTCAATTGCCAAAGATTTCGGGGTTTCCGAGGAAACAATTCTTTGGGCTAATGATCTTTCGGCAACAAGCCAGATTAAGGAGGGCCAAAAACTGGAGATTTTGCCGGTTTCCGGTGTTGCCCACGAAGTTGAAGGGGGAGACACTATTTATTCTTTGGCCAAAAAGTACCGCGCCAGCTCCCAAGCAATTATTGATTTTCCGTTTAACGATGTCGGTGATGACTTCCAACTTTTAACAGGTCAGACCCTGATAGTTCCGGACGGTGCGCCGCCTGAAAAGCCCAAGCCGGCGCCGACTCAATACTTGGCGCGCGAGAATATTCCGGTTTCCGATCTTGGGACTGCCCAATTTATCTGGCCGGCATCGGGTGATCTTGCCCAGTACTTTTCTTGGTATCATCCGGGCATCGATATCTCCAACCTTGGTGGCGGCCCGATTTTTGCTTCGGATTCGGGTACGGTGGTGGTAGCTGGTTGGCCGGATAACTTCGGCTATGGTAATCGGGTGGAAGTTGATCATGGCAACGGTTATCGAACCCGCTATGCTCATCTTTCGGCAATTTATGTATCTGTCGGCCAAAAAGTAGTCAAAGGTGAAGTAGTCGGTGCGATGGGTTCAACCGGCCGTTCAACTGGCGTCCATGTGGACTTCGGAATTTCCAAAGACGGCACTGCTCTAAATCCGCTTGGTATTTTAGGGAAGTAGAAGCCTATACGACCTATTTGTCTTATAGGTCTTATAATTTGTTCCATGATTGATTACGCACGAATTACTGCTCGCGCCGGGGACGGCGGAGTAGGTAACGGTTCTTTTTTCAGAATTAAGGGCAAGCGCT
>Ga0075688_113_pt1 | contig 37323 bp, 43 predicted proteins | sample RifGroA2_FD_67690 | JGI IMG/M metagenome (GOLD analysis project Ga0075688, IMG submission 67690) | Microgenomates (Curtissbacteria) bacterium GW2011_GWA2_41_24 | reverse complement strand
GCAACTTTTAATAATACTCTGATTACAATCACCGATACCAATGGTTCAACCGTCGTTTGGGGTTCAGCAGGCGCATCCGGTTTTAAAGGTGCCAGAAAATCAACTCCTTATGCAGCCACCACTGCCGTTGAAGAAGTTGCCAGAAAGGCTAAAGAAAAAGGCATTAGCAGCATCGAAGTCTATGTTAAGGGACCTGGTCCGGGAAGAGATGGCGCCATTAGGGCTTTTAAGGCAGCTGGACTTAATATAACGATGATTGTTGATGTAACCCCAATTCCGCACAATGGTCCAAGAGCATCAAAAAGGAGGCGTGTCTGATGGCCAGATATACAGGTGCAAAACATAAACTTTGTAGGAGAGAAGGGATTGCCCTTTGTGGTTTACCTAAGTGTCCGGTTCTAAGAAAAAATGCCCCGCCACCTGGTCAACATGGTCAAAAAGGGCGCAGAAAACTGTCGGAATATGGAGTGCAATTAAGAGAGAAACAAAAAGTAAAAAGAATGTATGGACTTTTAGAAAGGCAATTTAAGAAATATTATCAATTGGCATCTGCCCAACGAAGTTCAACAGGAGAAGCACTTCTTGCACTTTTGGAAAGACGTCTTGATAATGTTGTCTACAGACTTAATCTAGCCAGAAGTCGCGCTCAGGCCAGGCAATTAGTTTCTCATGGGCACGTTTTTGTTAACGAGAAAAAAATAACTATTCCTTCATATAATGTTAAAATTGGCGATGTTATTTCACTTTCCGCCGAGACCGCGAATTTAGACTTTATCAAAAAGCTGACAGAAGAAACTAAGGAGACAAAACTGCCTTCATGGCTTAAGAAGAAAGCGACAGTCGGTAAAATTGAATCTTTGCCCAAGCGAGAAGAATTTGATGTCGACATTAATGAAAGATTAATTGTTGAGTATTACTCAAGGTAGCTAGAAATGCCCAAGGGCTAAACGACTAATGACTAATGCAATAAGGAATATAAAATCCAAAATTAGATCTCGCTTAGCCAGTCTAATTTTGTCCATTAAAGGAAGAGGAATACTAAGGGGAAACCTTTGGTGTCCCCTTAGAGTCTAAAAGGAGGTGAAATAAATGCTTGATTTATCACTTATTGAAGTTAAAACAGAGAAAGAGACACAAGATTTTGGCAAATTTATTATAGAACCACTGGATCAAGGTTATGGCCATACCATCGGTAATTCTTTAAGAAGAGTTCTTTTGACCTCTCTATCTGGTGCGGCTATCACCCAACTTAAAATTTCAGGTGTTCGTCATCAGTTTACATCTCTGTCTGGCATGACCGAGGACATTGTCGAATTTATCCTCAATCTTAAAAAAGTAAGATTGATAGTCTCATCTGACAAACCGGTTAAATTAACTCTCGATGTCAAAGGGCTCAAAGAAGTTAAGGCAAAAGATATAGAGAAAGCTGCTGGTGTTGAAATTATTAATGCGGATTTGATACTGGCTCATCTTGCTGATTCAAAATCAAAATTAACAGCACATTTAATAGCTGAAAATGGAACAGGTTATTCTTTGGCCGAAGAAAGAAGGAGCGGTGAAATTGGCGTTATCCCCATTGATGCAAATTTTTCACCTGTTGTCAGTGTTAATTATAAAGTAGAGGCTACTCGTGTCGGCAGGTTGACAAATTATGACAAATTAACACTTGAAGTAACAACTGATGGAACTATCAAACCATCTCAAGCCGTAAAACAAGCGGCGAAAATATTGGTTGATCACTTTTCGATAATTCACCAACCACCAGTTGCAGGTAAACGCCAGAAAGTAGCTGAAAAAACACCAATCTCTGATGATCTCTTGAAGACTTCACTTGAAGAATTAGATTTGCCGGTAAGACTAACCAACAGTTTGAAGTCTGGAAAAGTTGAAACAATTGGAGATTTTCTAGCCAAGGACAGAAAAGATCTACTTAAAATGAAGAATATGGGACCAAAATCAATTAATTTAGTTGAAGAAAAATTAAAAGAGAAAGGAATAAGTGTAAAGTGAAACACTTAGTCTTTGGTAGAAAACTTGGCCGTGACACCAATGCACGCAAAGCACTTCTTGCCAATTTGGCAAGTTCACTATTTATAAATGGTGCTATTGTTACCACGCTTGTTAAGGCTAAATTTGCTAGGCCTTATGTTGAAAAGCTAATTACTCAAGCCAAGACTAACAAGCTTACACCTAAAAGGCTTTTAGCTTCGGTTTTAGCGCATCAGGCATTCATAAAATTAACTGGCGAAATTGCTCTTGGTTTTGCCCAAAAGACAAGTGGTTATACCAGAATTATTAAACTTAGACCAAGAGCCGGCGATGCTGCAGCGATGGCTAGGATTGAACTTCTACCTTGGGAGAGATCTTCAAAATTAGCCGTTCCTCATCAAGCGCTGACTAAAAAAAGCGCAAAGAGATCAAAAGGTAATCGGCGAAAATCGGCATTAAAATCCGCGACATCAGGGGAAAAATGAGAAACATTAAAGCAAAAGATATAAATAGAAAGTGGCATTTGATTGATGCCAAAAATAAGGTGCTGGGCAGGCTAACATCAGAAATAGCCAAAATTTTGATGGGGAAAAATAAGAGCTACTTTACACCCAATTTGGATACTGGAGATTTCGTAGTTGTCGTTAATGCCAAGGATGTGATGCTTTCTGGCAAAAAAGAAAATCAAAAAAATTATTATCGCCATTCCGGTTATCCAGGCGGGATGCGTATTTCAACAGCCGCTCAGGTGCGGGTCAAAAAACCAGAGGATTTAGTCAAACATGCGGTTGTCGGTATGCTTCCCAAAACCAAACTTGGCAAGTTGATGGTTAAAAAGCTTTTTGTTTTTCCAGAGGCAGAACATTCATATAAAGATAAATTTAAAAGTTAAAATTAAAATGTAAAAATTGCCAGCCATGCCAATAACAGAAAAAGATCAGACACCGGAATCAGTCAAAAAAGACAAAAAGAGTACCACCGACTATATTGTCGCTCATGGACGAAGAAAGGAAGCTGTCGCCAGGGTAAAATTATTCAGAGGGAAGGGTCAGATTGTCGTTAATGGTAAACCAATAGACCAATATTTTCCATCAGAGGTAGCTAAAATTAAGTGGCAGAGACCCTTTAATTTAACAAAATTGGATAATCAATACTCCGCGACTGTTAAAGTTGAAGGTTCCGGTAAAAGCTCGCAGCTTGATGCGGTTGTCCACGGTCTATCTCGTGCTCTTGTTCTTACTAATGCGGATTTTCGGGGAGTTTTAAAAAAAGCTGGCCTTTTAACTCGTGATCCACGCGTTAAAGAACGCCGTAAATACGGCCTGGCTCAAAAAGCCAGAAAAGGCAAGCAAAGTCCAAAGAGATAAAATCTAAAATTCTTCTTTGGAATTAATATTTTTAACGAGAAATTAGTCTAGCCTCTTGACCTCAACAACATCTTCAAGAGGTATTGACGCACCTGAATGTGCCTGACGCACTTAATCTGCAGACTCGGCTTCTGTTTGGCAATAAGCAAAGCCTTTTTCAAGACTGACCACTGCCGAAAGTGGCCGAAGTCCAGCCGCAGTAGCATTCGTCTTATAATCCTCCCAGCCCTTGACCATATCAGCCTCTTGCATTCCCTCCGGTAATTTGTGAACTCCTAAAAACACTGCCATCAAATATCACCTCCTTTTTAAATAAACATAAAAATGTCGGCCTTGTTAGACGAAATTAGGAACCTTTGGCATACTATCAATTCTTGGGAGTTTAGTCCAGCAAATGTTGGAAGATTTCTCAATTCATATCCTGCATTTGCAATTTCTGGCAGCTCTTTTTAATGATTTCCGAACCGCAAACTGGGTTACAATTATCAAATATCCTGAGTTAGCTTATCAGAAGTCAATGGAATTTCTAAGCAATTAGTTGAACCCCCCTTATTTTATCGATACGTAAACTAGAGCTAAGGTTGATAGAACTAGGCCAATAGTAGCTACAGCTAACGTCCACGTTGCCACAGTAAGTTTATTCGTTTGTTTTGCAATAGCTTCTTGCAGTTTCACTTCTATAATTGCTTTAGCGATATCAAATTGTCTAGAAGTACTACCTTCCGTAGCACTCAAATCCTCAACTAATTTTTCAATGCTATCTGTATATCTCGGTGCTGGCATTTTTATATCAACATACAAGTAGAATCTACACCACTTAGAGGCTAAAAGTAAAATTACGCCCATAACCTACTTAGAACATGGGCACAATGCAACATTTGAGTTCAAAATTATTAAAAAGCGTACGAGGTAATTAGATCGTGGACACCTTGTACTTCTGTAAATACTCCTCAGGTGTATCAAAATTGAGTGAGTAATGCAACCGTTCGCTATTGTAGTAGTCGGTCCACTCCTCCAAAGCAGTATTCAGTTCTTCCAGCGTAAGATCTCTGGTATCCACCAGATTGTAGAATTCATCATCGTCAGTCTTGTGCGATCTCTCAACACAGCCGTTCTGGTCGGGAGTATGGATCCAGGTATACTGATGGGCGATATTTTTGCCTTCAAGGTACTTTAAGGGTTCTGTCTGGAACTCCAAACCATTGTCAGTCTGTATTCTTTGGGTGTTGATGCCCTTTTTAACAGCATGCGTTAAAAGTTTCTCCAAGAAGTCAACTGTACTTTGGGCGCCAATCTGACTGTAGGCGCGGATATATCGCCATTTGGAAACCACATCAATGGCTGTATACTGATACCTTTTCCTGCCGTCCAGGAATTTAGTATCAATCTGCACCAGCTCTCCAGGCACAGAAGCATGATTGAAAAGCCTGGTGGCTCGTCGCTTCCTTCTGTGCCTCTTGATAATCAAACCGCGTTTCTTCCACCAGTTGTAGATAGTCTTTGGCGAGCATGGAGGAACTCTACCTTCCTTTAGCCACAGCTGATACAGATAGTAGTGGCTCTTGGCAGGATGATCCCTCTTCCACTGGCAAGATCTCAACCACAACCTGCCATGGTATTGTCCTTGTGGACTTTGGCCGTCTTGATCTTGTCTTGATGGTGGTTAAGTTGTATCTTTTGTACCTTTTCTTCCACTTGTAGAAGGTTGATTTACCAATGCTCATCAGTCTGCATAAATACCTGACGTTGACCTTACCATCCCTTCGCATCATCTCGTAAGCATCCATAACCTTAAGTCTTAGGAGCTCACCAGCATCAAGGTCTACATTGTGTATTCTCAATCGAAAACACCTCCTTTCCCAGAAGATATTCTAGTTAAGAAGTGTCCACGATGTGTTTACACAGTACGAAAAGTTGTCCAAATGGGTTAATCAGCATAAAATGATTTATGTCTACATCCTCGCAGCTTCTGAAGAAAATAGGAGGACATTCATTATAAATAATGAAAAGTTGGGCTGAAGAAAAATTTAGACAATTTGTCAAAGCAAATTTTCCCAGCGTAAGGGTAACAAAGAAGGGGTTGCCTGATTTTATGGTTATTAAAGATGACAAAGTGATAGGCTTCATAGAAGTTAAAAGAGTCAGTTTATTAAAAAGTGAGCAACTTAGAACTGAACAAAAAATGTTTCGAGATTTCTGCAGTAAAAATAACATCCCATATCAGGTCTGGACGCCAAACATGGCAAAAACTAATTGGTTAAATGGTAATGAACATCATCGTAAAATTTGGCGTGAAGGTGTTGATGTTTTAGCACTTACTGCAAAATAAGCTTAACTTAAAATAGGTAGGGAATTTTTCTATCACAGAAATCACTTCCGATTTGGACTAGCTTTGCACATCGGGAATCAAGAAGTCGGGGAGAGGGGCTCACAATTGAACCGCTTTTAGGAGATTTAAACCGCTTACATGAGGCTTTTAAACCTGCTTTTGCTTAAAAGTGGTAGAATAACGTGCTAATATTAAATTGGAGGTGAAATAAATGCCAGCAAAACAAAACTTAGTAGGAAAAAATATATTAAAACGGGAGATTGAATACTACGAAAAGAATAAGCAGGAATATCTAAAGGAGTATAAAGGCCAATTTGTCCTCATCAAAGGGGACAGTTTCGCAGGGTCATTCACAACAGATGCAGAGGCTTATAAAACAGGAGTACAGAAATTTGGAAATGAACCATTTTTGATTAAACAGGTCTTAGATAAGGACGAAACAATTGCCTTTCCCGCCTTGGCTGTTGGATTAGTCAATGTCAGTTTATAATCATTTTCTTTTACAAAACACACCACAAGGGAACACGATCAACCCTGGAGTCCTGTTTGAAGCAGGTCCAATAATAAATATTGAAATATCAATTCCTAAAGCATTGGCCGATGTTTATTCTCAAACTGGACAAACGATTCCGCAACCAAAAATAGGGATTGCTTTAATTGATACTGGAGCTAAAAAGAGTTGTGTGCATGATTCAATTATGCAAGACCTAGGCGTTAGTACAATAGGACAAGTAATGTCTGGAACTGCTAACGGACAAAGACCATGTAAATTATTTCCAGCTTTTTTCAATTTTCCAGGAACTGGGATATCTGTCGATTTTACTTCTGTAGTAGAAGTTAATTTATCTGGACAAATAATAAATGGTGAACAAATTATCGCGCTTGTCGGTAGGGACCTACTTGCGAACACAATTTTCGTCTACAATGGACGGGTTGGTTTATATACTTTGGCGATTTGATTTTCGAATAAAGTTATTTAACTCCCCAACTTCTCAATAACCGCAAGAATATCAATTACTTTATAACTGGTCTTTTTAGAAGGAAAGCAAACGCATTTGTTTGTGTTTTGTTCGAAAAAAACCCAGCGCTTGTAATTGGTACAATGGCAACTAATTCCCAACAATCATTACCAAGTTCGTTTAGTTTTTCCACAGTTTTCTTCTCATCGAGATTCTTAGCGTAAACACCGCCAGCGTTAATGTTAATTGATATATATTCCCACTTCATTAATACTAATTTTCTAATTTTTCTATTACTATTTTACTATCATTTGCAGGTCTATTTTCTAATGAAAGAATATGTGCCGCACATATTCAAAACTCTTTACCAGTTTGCATATACCAAATAGCGTTAATCAAGAAGGTGGCTATTCCGCCAAAGATAACTAACAATTGCCAAAAAGAGCTATTATCAATAGCCATACCAAATCCTTTACCGCTCTTTATTTGTAATGTGATAATAAAGACGTAGAAAATGGCAAATATTATAACGCCTTGCATGATATGATTATCAACCTCCTTCAACAACTTCCCCTTAAAAACAAAAATCTTAATTATTGGCACCTTTCTTTTAGGTCTTGGACTGATTATTGTTGGAATGTTAGTATATTACCTCTGGCCGACACCTGTTGGTACAAGAACTTTTAATGCTTAACTTACCTTCTATAAATTCCTTGTTTTACCCCCATAAGTATCAGTTTTTTTATGACAATCAATACACAATGTTTGACCATTACTAACATCGTATCTAAGTTCGGGAAATATTGAAAAAGGTTTAATATGATCTGCATGTAATTCAATTGTTTTGCCTAGACCTTTTTGGTTTTTAATTCCACAAATTTGGCAAGTATAATTATCACGTTCAAAAATTGCTTCTCGCCAAGTTCTATATTTTAAAGACCTTCGTATTATTTTATTAAGTGGAGATATCCCACCTTTCCAATTGGAACTCTTTATCCCACTAGAACTTAATCGCATTTTCTCTTTGGTTTCTAAAGAGTGATGTTTATCAGACATACCTGACATTTTTAATCCCTTATTCCAAGATGGTTGTCCTTTTTTAAATTCTGTATTTATGTTGTAGTGTTCCCCCTTTTTGAATAGTTGTTTATTATTTATTGCCCAAGGAGCTTTTTTCCCCTTTAGAGACTCACTTAATCTTTTTCTAGTTTCAGCAGATTTAATACGACCTTTGAGGGTTTCACTGATTTTTCTTCGAGTTTCTTCTGATTGAACATAGCCATTATGTCCTAAAATAAATCTATGTGGCTTCCCTTTAACCCACCCCATTCTCCTGGAAGTATATTTTGAAATAGGAGCAGGTTTTCCACAGCCACACTCACAAAGTATTTGTTTACTGGGCATTATATGTCTCCTATCAAACCCGGTGTGTATTAGCTTGACACATCGGGAATATTAAGTCGGGGTGGGCGGACTTGAACCGCCGACTTCCAGACCCCCAGCCTGGCGTTCTAGCCAACTGAACTACACCCCGGCGTCGAGATGGACTCAGCTTTTCGTCCTGCAACTATTGTTGCAGGATCTTTACGCTTCGTCATCTCTCCTTTTCAAATGCCGTTGGCATTTGATTCTTTGTATTTTATCACCACTTGTAATTTTGGCAAATCTATAGTAAAACTACTCTGGACTATATGACCACGGACGCTAAAAAACAAGCGATTCTAACTGCCATTTCCCAAATCGAAAAAGCTTATGGTAAGGGTTCCATCATGAAGATGGGTGAATCAATCGGAAAATTGGAGATTGATGTTATCCCAACAGGTGCAGTGCCGGTTGATTTGGCTTTAGGTGTTGGCGGTCTCCCACGAGGCCGAATTGTTGAAATCTTCGGACCGGAGGCTTCTGGCAAAACAACCCTGGCCCTTGCAATTATTGCTCAGGCTCAAAAAAACGGTGGTCAAGCCGCGCTAATTGATGCCGAGCATGCGCTTGATCCAGCTTGGGCGCAAAAAGTCGGCGTAAATTTAGATGATCTTTTAATTTCCCAGCCCGATACCGGTGAGCAGGCACTGGAGATAACCGAGACTTTGATTCGCTCCGGAGCGATTGATGTAGTTGTTATAGATTCGGTCGCCGCACTGGTTCCGCGTGCCGAAATTGAGGGTGAAATGGGTGATTCGATGATGGGTGTTCAGGCAAGACTGATGTCCCAGGCGCTGCGCAAATTAACCGGTGCCATTTCCAAATCCAAAACTATTGCCATCTTTACTAATCAACTGCGCGAAAAAATCGGCATTATGTTTGGCAATCCGGAAGTTACCCCAGGCGGCCGTGCCCTCAAATTTTATTCCTCAGTCAGACTGGATGTTCGTAAGATAGACAATATAAAGGAAGGCGATCGAGTAATTGGTTCACGCCATCGCGTCAAAGTTGTCAAAAATAAAGTTGCTCCGCCATTTCGAATTGCCGAGTTTGACATTATGGGGGAGGAAGGAATTTCCAAGGAGGGCGGACTCTTGGATGTAGCAGTAGAGCTTGGTCTGGTTACTAAATCAGGAGCCTTTTTTCGTTGGGGCAACAAAATGATCGGTCAAGGTAGAGAATCGGCCAAAGCCTATCTTGCTGAGCATAAGAAAGAAGCGGCTCTACTTGAAAAAGAAATCTGGGCTAAGGTCAAAAAAGGTTTGCCCCAAAAACCGCCAAAAGTCAGCAATTCCGAAACAGAGGATGAAGAGATTCTTGAAGAGCTAGCTACAGTATAAATGTGCCTCGGATAACTTCAGTCAAACCCCAGAAAAGAAAAGAGAGATTTAATATTTTTTTGGACGGCAAATTTGCTTTTGGGGTAGATGAAAATATACTCGTTAAAAATCATCTAAAAGTTGGCAAAATATTAACCGGAGATCAGATCGACAAACTGATTAAAGAAACAGTACTTGGAAAACTTTTTGATCAGGCCCTTCGTTTTTTATCTTATCGTCCACGAAGCGAAAAAGAAATTACTACTTATCTTGCCCAAAAAATTGCTAAAAGAGAAAATATTAAGTTTCGAGAAGCCAAAGAAAGTCCGCTCATTGGCGCCGTCGCTCTCAAACTCAAAAGGTATAACTACCTTGACGATCGCCAATTTGCCAAATGGTTAGTTGGCTTGCGAATCAAATCGGCTTCACGTGGTCTTTCTCTTATAAAACAAGAACTGATTCAAAAAGGTATAGACAAAGAAATTATTCAGTCACTTCTTAGTAAATACCCAAACCAGACACTTATAGCTAAAAAAGCAATTGAGAAAAAATTAAAAAGATGGCAGGGGCTTTCAGAGTTGGGTTTAAAGAAAAAAGTCTATGCTTATCTTGCTTCCCGCGGTTTTGATTTTGAAACAATTAAAGAAGTATTTGCCTTTTTGCTAAAAAGGCGCTAAAATCAGAAAAACCGGAAAGAAAACTTAGCAAGAAGCAAGTTTTTAAAAGATGAAGTTTTTAATTAAAGCCGAGAGATTCGCGCTTAATTCTACTTAAAGACCGTAAACTCGGTTTTTATTCTTGCTGTTTCTTTCCCATAAAATTGAACTATGTCGCCACTTGGGATATTTGGAGATCAGAAACCGAAACAACATACCCAAAAATTACCTCAGAAGCCTAAAAAGGTAATAGTTTCTATTGGCAAACAAGTCGGCAAAGGTAGTTATCCGCCTGACGCAAAAGTTACTGCCCGCGAAATCATTCAAGATGCCAGAGACGAGGCCTTCCGCATTAAAAAAGCTGCTGAAGAAGAAGCCTCAAAAATTAGACAAGAGTCTCTAGAGCTTGAAAAAAGACTGGCCCAAAAAGAGGATTTACTGGATGAGCGGACCGTTCAGGTCGAAAAGCAGGAAAAACAACTGACTACTCTTAGAGAAGCATTATTAATTCAAGAGGAAGAACTCGCAAAACTTAGAAGTGAACTGGTTAATAAACTAGAAAAAATCAGCTCATTAACCGCTGAGGAGGCCAAGAAGTTAATTTTGGAAAATTTACAGTCTCAGCTTAAAAATGAAATTGCCAAAAGGATTAAAGAAGCAGAGGAAGAAGTAAAGGCTCAGGCAGAGTTTCGCGCTCGCGAAATTTTAGCCAATGCCATGATAGCTGGCGCCACTGATTGGGTCGCCGAATATACCGTTTCTTCAGTAAAGTTGGAATCTAGCGAAATTAAAGGAAGAATTATCGGCAAGGAGGGACGAAATATTCGGGCCTTTGAACTGGCGACCGGAGTTGATGTTGAACTTGATAGTGAAGATACCAATGAAGTCAGGCTTTCTTCATTTGATCCAATTAGACGCGAAATCGCCAGAGTTGCTCTTGAATGGTTGGTTAAAGATACCAGGATTCAACCAGCAAGAATAGAGCAATTGGTTGAGAAGGCAAAAGCACTGGTAAGTCAAAATATGTCAGATGCTGGCAGGCGGGCAGCAGCTGAAGTCGGTCTTTATAATTTAAGTCAAGAGTCGCTTGATGGTTTAGGCAGACTGAAATTTAGATATTCCTATGGCCAAAATCAATTAATTGCCGCAGTTGAAACGGCTAAAATCGCCAAAAAAATAGCCGAGGAATTGGGTGCTAATACCACAACTTGTGCAACAGGAGGACTTTTTCATGATATCGGCAAAATCGAAGTTGAAAAAGAAGGCACTCACGTCCAGTTGGGAGTCGAACTTGCTAAAAAGTGGAATTTCCCCAAGGAAGTAATTGACTGTATTGCCCAGCATCATGAAGACGAACCGTTTTCGTCCACCGAATCGGTAATTGTCCATATTGCCGATGCTGTTTCCGGTGCAAGACCCGGCGCTCGCCATGAACCGGTTGAAGAGTACATTAGAAGATTATCCAATATTGAAAATATTGCCACTTCATTTGCCGGTGTTGAAAAGGCTTACGCAATTCAGGCTGGCAGAGAAATTAGGGTTATTGTTGAACCGACAGTTGTCGATGATACTGGTATTGTTACTCTTTCTCACCAGATTAGGGAAAAATTGGAAAAAGAATTGACTTATCCTGGTCAGATTACGGTCACAGTTATTCGCGAGGTCAGAGCAATTGATGTTGCCAAATGAAATTAGGCTCCCTGCCTAACTTCATTTGACAATTATCTTTTTTAAGATATAATTCTGGTTATTGAAACAATCATTCGGATAAATTCGGATTAATCCATTCGGATAAATTAGGATACATATGACTAAAAAAGAACTCACCGAAAAACTTTCCAAAAAAGTAGGCCTGACAAAAAAAGCAGCCTTTGAATCTGTTAATTCGGTTTTTGGTCTAATTAAAGATTCCCTTTCAAAGGGTGACAAAGTGATTATAACCGGCTTTGGAACTTTTGAAGTCAGGAATAGAGCAACAAGACGCGGCCGAAATCCCCAAACCGGCGACACTATCCAAATTGCCGGCCACAAACTTCCAGGCTTCACTGCCGGCAAAACCCTCAGAAGATTGATTAAATAAAGGGATTTTTTAAGCAGCTTTTTCTTTAATTCGACTCAGCTTCTGTTGTTTTCTTTTTTCGACTAGCTCGGCCATAAATTCTGGTAGAGATTTACCCTCGGGGTTTATAATTTTTCCATCCACCTCTGTTACTTCGACCTCGACAGGTTTCTCGACCAGTTTTTCTGCAGCCTGTTGCTCGTCTTGGGCAGCTCTAACCCTTACGTATTCAGGTAAAGGTAAACCCTCCTGATTGATAACATTTATTGGCTTTTCGTCCTCATTCTCAATTGGCTGAGCAATTCCTGAATCGACGATCCTTCTTACCCTGTCAGGAATTACTTTTCTACCTAAAGTATTCTGGGGAAAGTCTATAATTACTCCTGTTAATTCTCTTTCCACACCTGTTGGTTCGATTACAGTATCGTTAGTCCCATCAAATTCGGCAAGAAGCCGCCTCAGGATTTTAAAGGCTTTTCTTGCGCTATTGCTTCTGTCCAGCAAGTTATGTTCTGGCATTTTAACTCACCTACTAATAATTTAACCCGCTCGACCGAGTAAGTCAAAAAGCGGGTGATTTCATTTCTTGCAGAACGAAATATACTCTTTCTAGCCTCAAAAGTCAAATGAAATTTAGTGTGTTAGAATTGGCGATATGAGTATTATCCAAGTTAAAAATTTAACTAAAGTCTATTCAGTTGCCCAAAAACAGCCAGGAATTGTCGGTACTTTAAAATCATTTTTCCATAGGCAATATAAACATATTAGGGCTGTTGATGACATTTCTTTTAAAATTAATGAAGGCGAACTGGTTGGTTTTATCGGCCCCAATGGCGCAGGCAAAACTACAACTCTAAAAATTCTTTCTGGTCTTCTTTATCCCACATCAGGTCAAGTTTCGGTTGACACTTATATCCCATGGCAAAGAAAACCCCAGTTTCAAAAAGAAATAGCCTTTGTTGCTGGCCAAAAGAACCAGCTTTGGTGGGATTTACCGGCCTATGAAACTTTTCTTCTAAATAAAGAAATTTATGAAGTTCCAGATCACGATTTTAAAGAGAGGCTAAGTTATCTTGCCAAAATGCTTGATATCGCCGATTTACTCAATACTCCAGTCAAAAAACTCTCCTTGGGCCAGCGGATGAAGGCGGAACTGGTTGCTGCTCTAGTTCACGAGCCTTCGATTTTATTTCTTGATGAACCGACAATTGGTCTTGATATCATCGCTCAAAAAAATATGCATGATTTCATCAAAGGTTACAATTCAAAATTTGGTGCAACAATTATGCTTACCTCTCATTACATGGGCGATGTTGAAAAACTCTGTGATAGGGTAATCATTATCAACAAAGGAAAAATTGTTTATGATGGCAAACTTGCCCAAATTGTCGACCGATTTGCCAAGCATAAAGTTATTAGTTTGGATTTTGGAAAAAAGATTGAAAGAGAAAAACTCAAGGATTACGGTAAGGTTCTCACTTTCGATTTGTTGAATGCAAAAATTGAAGTCGAGAGGAACAAAGTCGCAGATATCACCTCGAGACTCTTAAAAGATTTACCAATTGTCGATCTTTCGATAGAGGAACCGCCGATCGAGGAAATCATCAGATTATTTTTTACAAAAGAATGATTAAATATTTGGCAATCGCCAGAATCACTTTTGCTAATCTTTTGCAATATCGATGGGATTTCTTGATTTCGCAATCAAGGATAATTTTACTTTTAATTACTTTATATTTCCTTTGGACTCAAGTCTTTAAGGCAAAAGCTACACTTTTCAACTTCAGTCAGGCACAGATTATCACCTACGTTTTTTTGGCATCAATTGTCAGGCAGTTCGTTCTAATTAGCGCTACCGACCAAATTGCCCAGGAACTGCAGTCTGGGGGAAAATTTTTCTCATATCTTCTCCGTCCGGTCGGTTATTTCCGTTTTTGGTTCACCGTTGATTTAGTCTACAAAATTACCAGTTTAATTTTTATCATCTTGATAACTTCGGTCATGCTTAACATTTTAAACATCACTTTAACTTGGCCGACGGAGGTTTTCTCAACTTTACTATTTCTCGTTTCTATTTTTATTGCTTCTCTAATTTACTTTTATATCGGAATTCTAGTTTCCACAACCGGTTTCTGGACCAGCCAAGTTTGGGGACTGCAATTTTTGGTGGTTTTGATTTTGGAATTTTGCGCCGGTTCTTATTTTCCTATCGATGTCCTGCCGGCCAATTTGCAATCAATTATTAAACTGACGCCTTTTCCTTATCTTTTATACTACCCAATTAGTATTTTTCTGGGGAAGTTGTCACTTGTTGAGTCAATCAAAGTTATTACCATCGCCGTTTTGTGGCTTGCAGCCATTTTTATTATTACCAAATTTATCTGGAACAAAGGTTTAAAAGTTTATGAAGCCTGGGGAGGTTAGATGAAATATTTCAGGGTATGGTTAAAGTTGGGAAGAATGCGGTTTAGGGAGTATTATATTGAATCACGTCTTCATTCGACATTTTTAATTTCTGGAAAACTCGTTCGTTTTTCTTTCTTTTTAATTTTTATCATTGCGCTTCTTACAAAAACCGAAAACTTAGCTGGTTTTGGCCTATACCAAACGATACTCTTTTTCATGACCTTTAATCTAATCGATATTACCAGCCAATTTTTATTCCGAGGAGCCTATTCAATTCAATGGAACATAAACAAAGGGCAGTTTGATCTAAGCCTAACTCAGCCAATTAATGTGTTGTTCCGGATGGCTTTTGACATTATTGACCTGCTTGATTTAGCTACTCTACTCCCGGTGCTGGCGGTTTTGGGGTTTGTTATCGCCAGACTTTCAAGCCAAGTCACCTTTAGTGGCTTTTTGCTTTATTTACTGCTTTGTTTAAATGCGTTATTAATCGCCATGGCAATTCATATATTTATAATTAGTTTTTCGATCTTAACACAGGAAATTAGCAGTGAGATTTGGATTTACCGGGATTTAATGAATATGGGTAGGTTTCCTATTGACATTTACTCAAAATCAGTTCAAATGGTTTTAACCTTTCTACTGCCTATTGCGGTGATGGTAACATTTCCCACCAAAGTTTTACTTGGTGTTTTGTCATGGCAATGGATTATGCTTTCTTTTTTTATCGGAGCAATTTTTATCTTTTTAAGTCTTAAATTTTGGAAATTTGCCCTAAAAAATTATTCTTCTGTCTCCTCATGATAAGATTAACATATGGAAAAGCGAGACGGGCCAATTTTGCATGAGCAAAAAAGTTTCGGCTATGCTATTGAGGGTATTGTTTACAGTTTTAAAAAAGGAACTCATTTCAAAATTCATGTTATCGTTGCCGTTATTGCCATTATTTTAGGAATTATCTATTCCATCAGCACTTTTGAATGGTTAACTATCATTTTGATCTCCTCGGCAGTGATTGCAGCCGAAACCATCAATACCGCGATTGAGGAAACTTGTGATGTTTTACATCCCGAGCATCACCCCGGAGCGAGGCTTGCCAAACATTGCGCTGCCGGAGGAGTACTAATTTTATCAATCGCCGCAGTTATCATCGGACTAATAATTTTCTTGCCAAAAATCTTTGGTTGAGTTTCACTTCTTGTGTTAAAATTCCCTCTGGTAATTATTAATTTTCCATTTACCATCTACCATTTATTTATTAATTACTCAATTTGAGAATTTTCAAATGGAAAATAAATGGAATATGGAAAGTGGAAATTGGAAAATTTAATTTATGAAACCATCATTTTTCATCAAAACCTTCGGTTGTCAACAGAATATCGCCGATTCCCAGCGTATTGCCAGTTATTATTTAGCACGAGGTTATCAGGAAGCCAAATCGATAAAATCGGCAAGCGAAGTAGTCATCAATACTTGCATGATTCGCCAGTCCGCAGAAGATCGAGTCACGGGATTGGTCAAAAATATAGTCAAATCTGCCAAAGGGCGGTCCAAAATCATTATCACCGGTTGTATGGTTGGTATGGCCACTCGTGATGACACCGGTAACTATCTAAGAACTCTCCGAAAAAGAATGCCAGAAGTCGATGAGTTTTTACCACTTGAGGAAGTAGGATTTGATTATCCGGCACTTCGAAACGATGTCACTCACGCGTGGGTGCCGATTTCCAACGGTTGTAATAATTTTTGCACTTTTTGTGTTGTTCCCTTTACCCGCGGTCGCGAAATCTCAAGACCCTTTAAAGATATCATCAACGAGATTAAAGAATTAGCATCAAAAGGCTGCAAGGAAGTCACCCTTCTTGGTCAAAATGTCAATTCGTATGGCTCGGACATAATTAGTTCAAAGTTCAACCCGTCCTCGACCGAGTCGAGACGAGGTCGGGAAGTTCAAAGTTCAAAGTTTTACAAATTGCCAGATGGAAGAAAAGTTAAACCGGTGATGGTAAAACATTTGGGAAGATTACGAATTCCAACTTTATTTCCTTATTTATTAGAGGAAGTATGCAAAATCAGGGGGATTGAAACGGTTAAATTCATCTCCTCAAATCCCTGGGATTTTTCCGACGAGTTGATTAAGGTTATTGCCCAAAATCCCAAGATAGATCGAAATCTCCACTTAGCAGTTCAGTCGGGAGATAACGAAATTTTGAAAAAAATGAATCGCTGGTACAGCCGTGAAGAATATCCAAAAAAGCTAATTTTGCCTATGCTTATGTTGCTAAGTATTCACAGCGTCCAAACACAGCCGCCTCAAAAGCATTTCCCGATGATGTCCCTTATGCCGAAAAAGAACGCCGCTTCCACATTTTGGACCAGCTCATCAACCATAAGGGAATTCTTCGTACCGCAGTCCACTAACGCCAAGTCTTCAGCCACATGTATTTATCAATAGCCGCAATCTCAATCGGCCATCCTGAAGTTATTGGGTAAAAGTAGAAAAAGACTGCGATAAACACTCCCAAAGCAACCAGTGCAAAAAACATCAGTTTTGTCTTTAAAATTTTTGACAAGGAAAATCCCAAGGCAATCGACAAGAATGGTATGGAGGGAAGATAATGGTACATAAATAAGACTCTCGGTGTAAAGATCCAGGGAATCCAAAAGATAAAATAACCCAAAAGCACCAAGCCATATTCTTTTTTTCTTTCCTCAATAAACTTTCCAAGAAGATACGAAACGGCCACAATTCCTGCCCAAAAAATCAGGGGATTGCCCAGTGCATAAATATAGCCGGCTTTTGTGCCGTATTGCTCATAAGAAAAGTAAACACCGCGCACATCCAACACCCACGGACACCAGGTTTTGGGTCCATCCAATCCTTCTGGAACACAATAAAGTGGGGTAGTGGAGTATGAATGTTTTAAGTTTCTTGTTTGTTGATACCACCAGATTTGTTTGTGCAGATCAATAAACTGCCCAATACTATGTCCTTGAACCCAATACTGGCCATAGCTGGCAAGATAAATGATGGGAGGTAAAGCCAAAATTGGAATAAATTTTAAAAGGTCGACTTGCTTGTTTTTAATCTGGTCCCAAAGTAAATAGACAAAGACCGCCGCAATTGTGTAAAGCCCTGGCCATTTAGTCGAAAGCGCCAGTCCTAAAGAAATACTCGTCAAAAATAAATAGACTGTCCTTTTCTTAGCACCTCCGAGGTGGCTGAAGGACTCCTCGGAGGTGGACAATTTGACATAAAGACTGGCAAAGATAAAAGAGACAAGCACAAAAAATACCAAAAAAATATCGTTCATTGTTATCCGACTCATAACATATGTCAGGTTTTCAAAAGCGATCACCACTGAGGCGAAAATTGCCGTCAAGGGTCCGAAAAGAATATAAGCCAAAATAAATGTTGCCGGGATTATTGCCGTTCCAAAAATCACACTTGGTAGTCGCCAGCCAAGCGGTACGTCACCAAAAATTTTTATTGATCCCGCCTGAATTAATTTTGCCAAAGGCGGATGTAGCCAGTCGTAAGCCGTGCCTTCCTTGGGTGCAGGAGAAAAGGGATTATAGGCAGCCGGATTATTATCGGCATAAGCCTTGGCCGTCACCGCATGATAAACCTCATCAAAATAATAATGATTTGGTTCAGTCAGTCGATACGTCCGGAGGATAAGGGAAAAGAGACTAAGAAAGATAATAAAAATAATTACCAGTTTCTCTTTATTCATTACTCTTATTATTCTAACTTGCTCTATTCATAAAATTCTATAAGGAATTCACTAGTAGGAGAAGCCTTTTTATTTCAAGCCTCATTGCTTACAATGAATTTATGTCAACAGCTATAACCAGTCATAGGGTATTTTGTCAGTTAAATTTATAATCATTTTAGTTATGTTTTTGAATTCTTTTAAATCAGTTTGGTTTTTATTAGCTATTACTACATTAGTCTTATTTTTTCTTGTTACACTTGCATATAACCAATCTTGGCGTTATCACTTAGATGTTGATGTTTGGGGATTTTATTATCCTCGTTTAGTCCATTTTCTTGACAACTTATCTTTCGCCGGAATTGGAGAAAACGAATATTTTCCTGGAGCAATGTTCTTTTTCTTAATACCAGGTTTAGCACTTTTATTTGGTCCCAATAATGCCCAAACTTACCTTGCAGGACTAATCACCGTCAACATCCTCACCATAATTATTCTTCTTTATCTTTATCGCAGGCATAATCATTTTTCACCATTAATTTTTCTGGCAATTTTACTTTTTTCGGGCCCGATATTTTTTTTCCGTCATGATCTTTTTGTTTCTTTAGTCGTAATTCTATCTCTGCTTTTATGGAAATTACACAAAAGAAATTTCGCTGCTTTAATTCTTGGAATCAGTGTCAGCATCAAAATTTATCCTCTTTTAATCCTTCCATATTTTTTAATTTTGTCCCTTAAAAATTATAATCTTCGTAAAAGTGTAGAAATTTTTGTCATATTTATATCGGGTGCTTTTTTAGTTTTTGGCCTTTATTCCCTTTTAGGATCTTCCCCAAATGAAATTCTTGATACTATTCACCTAAACTCACTTAAACCAGTTCACATAGAGAGTTTATGGGGCAGCTTTTTGACAATTTTTTCTAAAATGATTAACGGACAATGGGCGCTTGGTAAAGGAGAGCATGGAATTTTCGGAATCGACTCACGATACATTTTTCTACCCCTTACTTTTTACAATTATTTTTGGATAATTCCCTTAGGCATTTTTTATCTTTCTCTTTACAAGAAAGTTAGCAAAAATGGTGAACTGATGATCGAAGCTGTCTTTTTGATACTTTTATTATTTATCATTTTCTCAAAAATTCTTACTGGTCAATATATCTTCTGGATTCTTGCACTTTTCCCTTTATTCAAATATCATCAGAAACTCGAAACCTTATACGTAATTTCATTTCTTATTATTTTGTTTATTGTCTTTCTCACACAATATATTTATCCACTTCACTATAATGAGCTTTTGGGAATTTTCTATACTTCAGGAGGTCAAGTAAAATATTTTTACATATTACTTCTTAGAAACTTGCTATTGTTAGTGCTTTTTGTATTGGTTGCTAAGTATGCTTTCGAAGATAAAATTTCAGGAAACACATGAAGAATCTATTACAGATCGATAAATACTTTATTGCAATATTTGGCATTTTCGGTTTTTTATTTTGGCATTTCGCCAAAGATATGCTTCAGATAAGATCTGATGGCTGGTATGTCGGCCATGTTAATCTTTGGGGTGATCTTGCTTATCATTTAACTCTTATAAATAAGTTCTTAGAATCAGGTAACTTATTGCCAGATAATCCAATTTTTGCAGGAGATAAAATTAATTACCCTATTTTTGCTGACTGGAGTACTGCCCAAATTGCCCGATTCACTGGGGTTGATTTTGCCTTGTTTATTACTACCTTTATAGTAGGATTGATATTGATTTATATCTCCAGATATTTCATTAAGATTTTTATAAAAAATGACAAAATTGTTTTTCTTGTTCTTCTTATTTTCTTTCTAAACGGAGGATTAGGTTTTTATTATTTCTTTCAGGACTATTTGTCATCTGGAAACTCAATCTTTAACTTTCTTATAAATCTACCGAGAGAATACACTAATATTCAGCAAAATGGCTATTGGTGGATTAATGTTTATCTGGCATACTTTCTGCCACAAAGGGGGTTTTTATTTGCTTTCCCAATCACTTTAACAGTTTTAATTCTTCTTTATTTAGGGTGGCAAAAAAGTAATAAAAAATTCTTTATACTCGCAGGATTCCTTGCAGGCATTTTACCTTTAGTTCAGGCACATAGCCTTTTCGTTATCTTTTTAATTTCTTTATTCTTCAGTATTGTAACAGTTCTTTTTGCCAAAGGGAAAAAAGGGGTCATTTTAAACTGGGCAATTTTTGCTTCCTTGACAATAGTTTTAGCTCTGCCGATTTTTAATGTAGTTTCATCTATAGGAAATCCCTTAAAGTATTTTCGTTTTGATCCCGGTTGGACGAGCCAGGAAAATATATTTTGGTTTTGGTTCAAAAATCTTGGGCTGTTTGCCCCAATGCTTCTGATTTCGCTGATATGGCTTTTTAAAAAAAATCGCCAATTTTTAATTCTTTATTCCCCCTTTTTGCTAATATTTCTGCTTTCAAACATTTTTATCTTTCAACCTTGGGATTTCGACAATGGCAAACTTTTAATTTATTGGTTTTTTGCTTCGAGTATAGTTGTAGCCTATTTTTTATACGATCAGTTTTTTGCTGAAGATTTTGTTAGAAAAACCCTTGGTCTAATTATTTTATTCTTCATGATATTTGCTGGAGGCCTAGATATATTTAGAACATTTACGCCAATTACTAATTACCAACTTTTTTCCAGACAAGATTTAGAAGTTGCCGCTGCAGTAAAAAATTTAACCCCAAAAAATACACAGTTTGTGACAGCTAATAATCACAATCATCCGATCCCTGTTTTAACAGGACGATCTACGCTCTTGGGATTTCCTGGTTGGATTTGGAGTCATGGTATCGATTATTACCAAAGGGAAATTGATATCCAAGATATTTATACAGGTGGTAAAAAAGCTGAACGATTAATTTCGCAGTACAAGGTAAACTATATTACTGTTGGTCCTAATGAAAGAGCGAGTTTTAATATTAATGAAGGATATTTCACCAAGTACCCTAGTATTTTTTTAGGCAGTGGATGGGTAATCTATGATGTTAGTTATTTATGGACCGACGGCGACCGGTAAAACTACATTAGCAATCGAGCTTGCCCAAAAATACAATGGAGAATTAATTTCTGCTGATTCGAGACAAGTCTATCGTGGTCTTGATATCGGAACAGGGAAGGTAAGTTTCACCTCAAAAATCGGAAAACATCAAGGCTTTTGGATAGTAGATGATGTAAAAATCCACGGTTTTGACTTAGTCAATCCCGGCCAAAGATTTTCTGTAGCAGATTTTCTTACATTCGCTAATAGTTCAATAGTTCAAACTATTAAACTAAATAAGTTGCCAATTATTGTTGGTGGAACGGGGTTTTATATTAAAGCCCTAATTAATGGGATTGGCTCAATTGGTATTCCTTTAAATCCAAAACTTCGTCAACAACTTGAAAAATTATCAACTACCGATCTTTATCAAAAACTTCTCGAAATTAATCCAAAACGCGCTCAATCGATGAATGACTCGGACAGAAAAAATCCGAGGCGTTTGATCCGCGCCATCGAAATTGCTACATATAACAAGAAACTAAAAACTAGAAACTTGAAACGAAAGATTATTCACTACCAACTACCCACTACCAACTACCAGCTCGTTGGCCTTACTGCTCCCAACTTCTATCTCTACAATCGTTCCGACAAATGGCTCGAAGAACGTCTTTCCCATGGAATGGTTGATGAAGTCAAAAATCTTCTTGATCAAAAAGTTAAACCCCAGTGGCTTGATGATCTTGGCCTTGAATACCGTTGGCTAACCCGATATTTACTTGGGCAAATCACAAAGGAAGAAGCCATCAACCGTCTTAGAGGTGACATCCATTCTTTCATCCGTCGCCAAAAAACCTGGTTTCGGCAATTTCCAAATATTTATCTATTTGATATCTCAAAACCAAGTTGGCGCCAAAAGTTAGAAAAAATAGTTAGCCTCTGCTATACTCAAACAAATGTCGCAAGATAATTCACCAACCCGCATTGAAATTTCCTACAAGACGGTTATCTTTACTGTGGCTGTTTTGGTCGGGCTTTGGTTTATCATCCAAATTCGCCAAATTATTATCTTAGTCTTCTTATCAATTATTTTACTTTCGGCGCTGCTTCGACCAGTCGAATGGCTAACAGCAAGACGTATCCCCAGAGTCTTAAGCGTTCTTTTAGTTTATATTATTCTTATCGCTCTTATTGCCTTTATCGTTGGTATTATTATTCCACCACTGGTTGCTCAAACTTCCGATTTTATCTCCAAACTACCGCAGATCGTTTCAACGATCAATAACTTTCTTGTTTTTAATAAAATACCAATAGAAAATCTTTCAAGTGTTATTGCCGGGCAAGTTCAACAAATTGCCCAAAATTTCCTAAGTATCTTCAAAGCCATTTTCTCAAGTATTTTCTTATTAATTACAATCTTTGTCTTCACTTTTTATCTTCTTTTGGAATGGAAAAGTTTTGTGAAGTTAATTGGCTCACCCTTTTCTGGCAGACAAGAAAAAAAAGTAACTAGTATTATTGCTAAAGTTGAAACTGGTTTAGGAGGTTGGGTAAGAGGCCAAATCACTTTATCTTTAGTTGTAGGCATCTTGACATTTATCGGTCTGACTATCTTACAAATCCCTTTTGCCCTGCCTTTGGCCTTAGTTGCTGGGATTCTTGAAATTGTGCCAATTATCGGACCGATCATTTCAGCAATTCCTGCTATTCTTGTCGGCTTAACAATTTCCCCCATTGTGGCATTGGCAGTGGCTGCCCTGTTTTTTATAGTTCAACAGCTTGAGAATCATTTAATTGTACCGATGGTTATGTCCAAAGTTGTCGGATTGCAGCCTCCGGTAGTCATCATTACTCTTTTAATTGGTGCCAAGCTTGCCGGCATCGGCGGGGCCTTTTTAGCTATCCCCACCGTTGTTGTTGCCAGAATTATTTTCAAAGAATTATTAACTGAAGATCAAAAACTCGAGGATGGGTTGAAAGAAGAATAGATTTTTGGTAAAATTTAAGTTCGATTTCGGGAAGAAGAACGATCGCCCCGCCAAAAATTTAATATTTAGGCGGGGAGGAAAGTCCAGACAGCACCAAGCAGGGGACGGAGCGTAAGCTCCGACTAATGATAGCTGGTGTCTAAACTCTTTATCCGCGTGTGGAGTTTAGAACAAGTCTTGAATTAACAAGACTTGAGAGTCACAGAGACGAGCGGGAGTGAAACGTTGACAATCCTACCTGCTGCAACCCAGAATAGAACCGTTTGACCATGCTTCGGGGAGGTTCTAAGTAGGGGCAGCCGCCTAAAAGGCGAGCCGAAGTGATTAAAACGTCATTTCGAGATAGATGATCGTTAGAACAGAATCTGGCTTACTCTCTTCCCGAAATTTTTTTTGCTTCAAATCCTCCAAAAATTTGACTGCTAGTGCAAAAAGATGCCATTATAATAATGTATGGCCAAAAAACTAACCCTAAAAAGGTCCAAGAGTAATCCATTGTCGCAATTGTTGATCGCGGCAACAGCCCTAGTTATCTTGGTGGCAGCTTTTGAGTTTGTCACTCAAAATGACTTCACCTCAATCGCTCCCACCCAGCTCTTTTTAGTTGCCGGAGTCTTGGGCGTTTTAGGTCTTTACCTTAAAGACGAAAAGTAAAGCTCTTTCTAAAAACCTCAATCCTTTGAACTAGGGTTTGACATAACTTACCCAAACTTACTATATTGAGCACAATTGTGAAGCGGATAGTCGTTTTAATCTCCAACAAAGGTACGGGTACAAACTTACAAGCAATCATTGATGGAGTAGAAAGTGGTCAAATCAATGCGCAGGTTGTTGCCGTCATCAGCGATACCGAAGAAGCGCTAGGATTACAACGGGCTAAAAAACACCACCTACCAATCGAAATTTGTCCCAAAAAAGAAGATTTGCTTTTTCTCCTAAAAAATCCTGACACTATTGATGGGGTAGTCAATAATCCAGATGACACAGATGCCTTATGGAACAGGGGCAAAATGACAGATAAGGCAATCCAGAATTTTTTTGATAATAAGGCTACATATGCCGGTTGTACTAATCACTTTTTATCTTATGAATTTGACTTTGGCCCGGTTCTTGGCAGATGCTTTGAAAAAATTCTGCCGAATGACACAGTAGATTCTCTCTATACTAGACTTAAGAAAAAAGAGAATGACCTATACGTAAAAGTTCTGCATAAACTTTGTAAAAGTTAGCCATGAAGAAAGCAACTATTTTGGTAATTGACGGTGGCGGCCGGGGAGCGGTTCTTGTCGATAAATATTGCCAAAGTCGCCATGTCACACAAGTCTTGGCAGTCCCTGGCAATGACCTGATGAAAAAGCTCTCTCAAAAGCCTGTCAATATTTTCCCCAAAATTAAGACAACTGACATTTTATCAATAATCAAAATTTGCCAAAGCGAAAAAGTCGATCTAGTTGATGTTGTTCAGGACGATGCTGTTGCGAAAGGAGTAGTCGATGCTTTGCAAAATGAGGGAATTCGCGTCTTTGGTCCCACTAAGGCAGCTTCCCAAATCGAATGGGATAAAGCCTGGGCCCGCAATTTTATGAAAAAATTTAAAATCCCAGCTCCGGAATTTAAAATCTGCAAATCATCTCAAGAAGGCATCGATTTCATCAAATCGCAAAAACGAGGCGAGTGGTTTATCAAAACCTCAGGACTGGCTGCTGGCAAAGGTGCTTTATATGCTAAAGATAACCATCAAGCAATTCAAAAAATCAATCAAATGAAAGATTTTGGCAAGGCAGGCCAAACTTATCTTATCGAAAAGTGTCTTGTCGGTGAAGAATTTTCCTCCTTTGCCATCGTTGACGGATCAAACTTTGTTCTTCTTGGCCATGCCCAAGACCACAAGCCGGTTTTTGACGGAGATTTAGGACCAAATACCGGAGGCATGGGTTGCTCGTCACCGCCAATGGCCATCACCAAAAAAATCGAAAAACAAATCAAAAACATTTTTAAAAAAACAACTGAAGGCTTGGTTAAAATTGGTCGTTCTTACAGGGGTATCCTTTACCTTGGTGGAATGATCGATAAAAACGGTATGGTTTATGTTATTGAGTTTAATGCCCGCTGGGGCGATCCCGAGGCACAGGTGATTATTCCTTCAATCAAAAATGATTTTTACGAACTGGCAAATCAAGTTCTTGACGGGGGGATTAAAAAAATTAAAATAAAGAAAGATAATTCTTATCGAATTGCAGTTACCGCTGCTTCTCGCGGTTATCCGTCTGATTATTCAAAAGTGATCGGTAAACAAATTTTCGGTCTGGATCATCTTCTTAATCAATTCACTTCCTCTCGTCATCCTGAGAGAAGCGAAGGATCTTATAAAATCTTTGGCGCTGGTGTAAAAATCCATAATAGTAAATATCTGGTAAACGGCGGTAGATTATTTTATGTGACGACAGCTGGCAAAAATGTTGCACAAGCCAGAAAAATAGCCTATAATGCTCTTTCTTTAGTCAATGTCGAAAGCGACAATTTACATTACCGCACCGACATCGGCTGGCGAGATTTAGAAAGATTCTATGGAAAGACATTTTAAATCATTCCAAGAATCAAGAAAAAATACTGTAGTCATACCTACACTACCAGAGCTTCAAAGAAGCAATGTCGTAGGCTGCTTTGATATTGAGGGTCCATGGTATCTTGGCGATTTTATTGATGAAGCCATGGCAAGAAGTCTTGTGCCCAAAAACGGCTACCTAGAGGCTTCACCATCTTACGGCCAAATCATTTATCACGAGACTTGGGAATGGTTTTCCCAAGCAACTACTCCTAGGGAAACAATATCTCCAGCTCAGGAAGGTACTGATACTATTTTCCCAATGATTTTATTTTTGGCCCAAGGGGTTGGCTATCAACATCTTGAAGAGCTTACGCTTAAGTCCAAACAAACAACTGGTTCTCAAGAACTTGTGGCTAGGCTTCAAAAAGAAGGTATTAATGTTTTTGGTATAACAACTGCCCCTCAACAGCCTTACCAAGCACTAGTTCGTCAAACAGGAATACTTGATGAGCGGCATGTCATTGGTTCTCCATTCCCAATTGACGAGACAAGAGAACTGTTACAACGAACAGGTGTTTGGGAACAAGAAATCGCCATTGTTCAGGCGTACCTTCAGGATTGTTACCAGATTATTAATGAACATTCTAAGATTATTTCAGAAAATGACCAGACCTCTCGAACTCTTTCCGAAACAGGCAGTAAATTATTAAAAGCCCGCATTGCACATTTTCACACAAATGAGCTAGGAGTCTCCTATGATCATAATCGTCGTCAATTAAGAGAAACTCCAAAAACTCTTTTGGGACAAGTTGTAGAAGGAATCTACATGCTTGGTGATCGGGCTAAAGTCATGGTCGCTGTTAGTCTTCATTTAAGATATGGACGAATTGATAGTACTCTAGTTGCTGTCGGTGATGGCCTTAATGATACTTTAATGCTTCAGATGGCCCCAATTTCAATCGGTATTAATGGGCCCGATGCAGCAAAAGCAGCCAAAATTGCAGTAGTGACCGAGGATATGAGAAGTCTTTGGCCGATTTTTGAACAAATCTTGGTAGGACAGAGAGATATGGGCACTATTATTCACAGAGTCCAACAACAAGTTGGGTCAAGTGCCATTGTATGCCGTGGGGGACCAGCTATACCCAAAGAAATTCTGGATCAACACCGGGCGACTAAGAAAAAATTAAGAGGCGATATTATTTATTAAAATTGATGTTAGATATAATTGGTATCGGTTCTGCATTTGTTGATTACTTTTTCCGAACTGATGAGGATTTTTTAAAAAAGTATAACCTTAAACCCGAAGATGATTTTTTATTTGGAGAAAAGAAAATAAACCCCAATACTATCTTCAGTCAGCTCAGACCAATTACCAAAAGCCCCGGCGGTATTGCTCTAAATACCATTGCAACTCTTGCAAAACTCGGTGTCAATGTTGGCTATTATGGGGTAATCGGAAAGGATGAAAATGGAGATTTTTGGCTTAAAAATATCGGCAGAGTTGACACATCAAAAGTTAATACAGCCGGCAAGATGTCGATTTGCACCTGTCTTTTAACTCATCGAGGCAAACGAAGAACTTTTGTTTCCCAAGTCAATCCAAATGATTTTAATTTCCTAAAAAATCTTGATTATAACTATTTAAATAACGTCAAATTTATCCATTTGGGCCCGCTTATTCTAAACTCTAGAAAAGGTATCAAGCGTTCCATAAAATTAATAGAAAAAATTATCAAACCCAAACTTAGTTTTTCACCCAGTATTTTATACATTGCCGAAGGATGGGAAAATTTACTCCCAATATTTAAAAAGACCTACATACTTTTCGTAAATCAAAAAGAAATGAAATATCTGACTCATCAAAATCCAAAGTCTGGATCAAAAAAGCTTCTTAAATATGGTCCAAAAATCGTCGTCTGCACTTTGGCCGAAAAGGGAGCGCTGGTAACGACCTCCAATGATCAATTCCATTCCCCGCGAGTTGATGTAGCCAAAATTATCGATACCACCGGCGCAGGAGATGCCTTTGCCGCCGGTTTTCTCTATGGACTCATAAAGAACAAATCTCTAAAGTGGTCTGCAAATTTTGCCAATCAAATTGCTGCCAAAAGTCTGACAGATTTTGGGTTGCAATGGTTAAAGCCTGCCCACTTCAGTTAAAATAACCACAAATGATTTATGAAGTAAGAATTGCTTCCAAAGAAAAAACTGACCCCAAGGGACAGAATTTACTGGCCGAAATTGAAAGAACGCTTGGTGTAAAAACCATTAAAAACATCCGTACTGCCAAAATTTATCGACTTGAGGGAATAAGCAAGTCCGACGCCAAAATATTTACCCAAAAAGTTTTATTTGAGCCAATAGATCAAAAGATGACTTTTAATCAGCCGATTTTTAAAGGTACTGATCATTTAGTTGAAGTTGCTTATAAACCCGGTGTAATGAATCCGGAGGCTGGGTCACTTTTAAAGTCAGCAAAGGATATTGGTATTGATCTTTTAGCTGCAGATTCTTCTTGGGAGTACGCATTTTTTGGCAAATTTGCAAAAGATCAACTTCAGGCAATCATCAAAAGGCTTTTAGTTAATGAAACAGTCGAGCATGTCGTCGAAAAATCTCCTAAGACTCTTTTGATTTCTGGCCATGCCGGTAAGATCCAAACTATTCCAATTAGAGGGCTTGATGACCGCCAGCTAATGGAACTTTCTCAAGATAAGCTCTTTTTAAATCTTGAAGAGATGAAAGTTATCCAAAATTATTTTGCAAAAATCGACCGCGATCCAACTGATTGCGAAGTTGAGGTTCTTGCCCAAACATGGAGTGAGCATTGCGTCCACAAAACTTTTAAAGCTAAGTTGATAATCGATGGTAAGGCCAAAAAGCCCTTGATTGAGAGAATTAAAGAAACAGCTAAGTTTAGTCAAAAATTCATTGTCTCAGCCTTTGTAGATAATTCCGGAGTGATTGATTTTTATAATGGTTGGGCAGTAAGCGGCAAAGTCGAAACCCACAATTCGCCTTCGGCCATTGAACCCTATGGTGGTGCTATGACCGGATCTGGCGGAGTTTTTCGCGATATTTTAGGTACCGGTCAAGGAGCCAAACCGATTATCTCAACCGACATTTTTTGTTTTGCACCGCCGAGTCTTCCTGCAAAGGATCTTCCCCCAGGTTGTCTGCCACCAGACTATCTTCTTCGCAAAGTTGTAGCCGGCGTGCGCGATTACGGTAATCGTGTTGGTATTCCCACCAACAATGGTTCTATCCATTTTCATAACGATTTTCGAGCTAAACCAACTGTAGCTGTTGGATCATATGGTCTAATTCCCAAAAAACAAGCTAACAAACGACGGCCCAAAAAGGGCGATTTAATTTTAACTATCGGCGGGGCAACCGGCCGAGACGGTATTCACGGTGCTACTTTTTCATCCGGTGAAATGACCGATAGAACCATTGAAGTCTCCGGCTCGGCGGTTCAAATCGGCAATGCCATTGAGGAAAAAAGAATTATCGACTGTGTTTTAGCTCTTCGTCAACAAAATCTGTTTCGTACTTTAACCGATTGCGGTGCCGGTGGATATTCATCGGCTATTGGCGAAATGGGCCAAAAAATTGGCGCTCGTGTTTATCTTGAAAAAGTTCCTCTCAAATACAGCGGCCTTTCGCCTTGGGAAATTTTTCTCTCTGAATCTCAGGAACGCATGGTTTTGGCAATTGCCCCAAAAAATCTTAAAAAAGTTCTAAAAATCTGCAAACTTTACAATGTGCAAAGTGCGATTTTGGGCAAGTTTGACGGTTCAAAAAGAATAAAAGTTACTTATGATGATCAATTGGTTTGTGACCTTTCTATGCAATTTTTGCATCATGGTTTGCCCCAGAGGCGAATGGTTGGCAAGACAATTGTCAAAATGATTCCAGATAAGCCCCCGAAACAACCAAAGGACTTATCAGCCGTTTGGCTTAAAGTCATGAGTCACGGCAATGTGTGTTCCAAAGAGCCGATTGTAAGACAGTATGATCATAATGTTCAAGGAACCAATGCTTTACATCCCTTAGGTGGAGTTAACTTTGATGCGCCAAATGACGGAGCAGTTGTCAGACCGATTCTTAACAAACCATACGGCTTAGTAGTCACCCATGGTCTTAACCCGATTCTTAATCGAATTGATCCATATTGGGGTAGCATTTGGGCAACCTGCGAGGCAGTCTCCAATTTTGTGGCCATAGGCGGCGACCTTAAAAATGCAGCCTTAATTGATAACTTTATTTGGCCATTTCCGGACGAAGAATCCTTAGCCGATTTAGATAAATCTGTCGATGCCTGTTGTGATATGGCCAAACTTTTGGATATGCCTTTTATCTCTGGTAAAGACAGTTTGTCGAGTACGTACCGTTATCCCGATGGTCGAGTTTTAAAAATCCCGCCGGTTCTTTTAATTTCTGTCTTTGGCAAAATCCCAGATGTTAAAAAAACTACAAGTTCTGATTTTAAGAAAGTTGGTTCAACAATAGTTCTTATCGGCAAACCGGATCTTAAAAATCTCGGCGGCTCGGTCTATTTTGATGTTGCCGGCGGTCAATCCTCATCCGTTCCTAAGATTAATCTTAAATCGCAAAAGGCAGTTTTAACATCAATTACCGCCGGAATCAGAAGTGGTCAAATCCTTGCCTGTCATGATATTTCCGAAGGCGGCCTGGCAGCAGCGATGGCCGAAATGTGTTTTGGAAGCGACTGCGGTGCAGAAATTGACTTGTCCTCCATAGCTTTAGCGAAGGAGGATCATCCTGATTTTATTCTCTTTTCCGAAACCGCCGGCACATTTTTGATAGAAGTTGCAAATCCAATAGTTGCCAAAAAACTTTTCGCCAAAGTTCCCCACGTGATTATTGGACAGACTATCAAAGAAAGATCAATCCGCGTAAATCTAGGTCCCAAAAATCTGTGTAATCTGCGCCTAGATCAACTCAAACAAGCCTGGCAGAAGCCGATGAAGGAGATATTCCATGATTAAACCAAAAGTCTGCATTCTTCGTACCGATGGTACCAACTGTGACGAGGAGCTATTTTATGCTTTCGAAAAATTTGGATCCAGTCCACAATACGTCCATATAAATGAACTAAGGGCGAAAAGCAAAAAGCTAAAGGCGTTTCAAATTCTCGCTCTTCCCGGCGGTTTTGCTTACGGTGATGACGTTGCCTCCGGAAAAATATTGGCAGTTGAACTTGTTAGTTTCCTTAAGGATCAATTGCAGGAATATATAATTAAGAAAGGATTAATCTTTGGGGTCTGCAATGGTTTTCAGGTTTTAGTTAGGACTGGATTGTTACCTTTTGGCAAGTTAGGGAAAATGGATGTAACACTAGCCCAAAACGAAAGCGGCCATTTCGAATGTCGCTGGGTAAATTTAAAAATTGAAACTAGCCGTTGTGTCTTTCTTGATGATCATAAAAGACAGGTTAGTCAGTTAGCCGTTAATCACGGTGAGGGAAAATTTTTCGCTGACACCAAAACCATCAAAAAAATCGAAGACGAAAACTTGGTAGTTTTTCGATATGTTGACGAAGATGGCAAACAAACTCAACTCTATCCGCAAAATCCCAATGGATCCACAAATGCCATCGCCGGCATCTGTGATCCAACCGGCAGAATTTTAGGCTTGATGCCACACCCCGAAAAATTTGTAGATATCACCCAACACCCCAACTGGCGAAGAAAAAAATTTGATCCACCTCACGGAGCATTTATTTTCGAGGAAATGATAAGATATGCTCAAAATTCCTAAATGAAAAAGATTACTTACGCCAAAGTTGGTGATAACTATTACACCAAAGACCCAATCAAAAAGTTAGCCCAAGTGGCCGCCCAAAAAACTGCCCAAAATCTTGCAAAATCTGGATTTTCAGAAATCGGCGACAGTCGTGGCGAATCGGCATTCGTTTGGAGACAGGGTGATGTCTTAATGGCTGCCGTTGTCGAAGGTTTAGGGACCAAAAATCTAGTTGCTGACGAAATGCGCAAAGTCTCTCATCAAACTTTTTATGACGTGATTGGTCAAAAAAACGAATGACTGATTTTATTACCGGCTGGAAAAAAGCTTGTGATTTTTCCGATGCGACTTGGGGCGGGGGAGAAACACCAACCCTCAAAGGAGTTATTTGCAAGAACACTGTTGATCTAGGTGGATCTGCAATTGGCATTATTAGTCCTTCAAATAGATTAATCACTGATAATAAATTGGTTGCAGGTGATAGGATTTTATTTCTCAAAAGCAACGGAATAAATTGTAATGGTATTTCTTTGGCTCGAGCCGTAGCCCAAAAACTTCCCAAAGGTTATACAACCAAATTATCAAATGGCCAAATGTTTGGAGAGGCGATTCTGACTAAAACGAACATTTATGCAAAACTTATTCAAGATCTCTTAGATGCAAAAATTGATATACATTACATCTCCAACATCACCGGTCATGGTCTTAGAAAAATAATGAGAGCAAGGGGAAACTTTACTTATATTATTGAGAAAATTTTTGATCCTCAAGAAGTTTTTCTCTTTATCCAAAAGCATGCTGGTCTTTCCGATTACGAAATGTACGAAACTTTTAACATGGGACAAGATTACGCCATTTTTCTCCCATCAGGGGATATTGCAAAAGCCCAAAAAATTATTATCCAAAATAAATTCCAATCAATCGACGCCGGTTATATCAAATCCGGCCCCCGCCAAGTCATCATCAAACCCAAAAACATTACCTTTAAATCCGAAACCCTCGATCTTCGATGAAAACTATAGCCCAAAGTCATAGGTCTGAACTGTGCTTTGATTAAGATAATTCAAACATAGAATAATTAGATAAGTGAGAAATTATTATCCCATTATCTCTTTAATCTTTACAAACTTAATTCCCATCTTCGGGATCCTATTTTTACAATGGAATCTATTTCAGTTACTCTTTGTCTACTCTTTAGAAACCGCAATTATCGGCTTATTTTTTAACCTCAGAATGATTTTTTCAAAAATAATAACCAACCAGAATCAAGTTTTATCTTTATATAAAAGGATAGAAGGAACAATATTTGGAGACTTCGGACTTGTGGTATTTATAGTTGGCCACGCCACTTTTATTTACATTCTTTCAATTACTGCCGAACAAAGACTAAATTTTTCAGATTATCTCTTTTTTCTCCCCCTTTTATTTATAAGCCATAGCATTTCTTTTTTCTTCAACTTTATACGAAGAAGAGAGTATAAGATTCCTGTCTCAGTTGGATTATTACTTCTTCAGCCTTATAAAAGAGTACTCATTATGCACTTAACAATTGTTATTGGGGGCATAATTACTGTCTCATTGAGTAGTTATCTAGGTTTAGTTATCCCTTTAATTATTTTAAAAACCTTGTTAGATCTAATATTTCATTTAAAAGAACATAATTCTTACAAAACTAACTAATCTCCAATCTACCCCTTGTGTGTAATATCCGATGTATCATAGTTCTAGTCATTCCAACATTCTTAAGAATATTAGAATGATTTTGATAGATAAAATTAGGTTCTTTACTAATAGTTGGACTATAATAATTTGTTAGTGAACGAAATTGAAAAGCTCAAAGAAGAAATCGAAAAGATTAAAGAACGCAATCGGCGGGTCGAAAAAGATAAGACTTGGGAAACTAGTCTTACTCGCCGTATCGCTATCGCCACCTCAACTTACATCTTAATAGCAATCTTCCTTATTATAATTGGCGTTGAAAAACCGTTTCTTGCCGCTATTATTCCAGCTGCTGCCTACCTTATCTCCACCGCATCATTGGAATTCTTAAGAAGATGGTGGCTTAAAAGCAAACAATGAAATTATTTTTTGATCTGGAAACTATTCCGGCGCCGGAAGAATTGCGCCAAGTGGTCATCGAGGCAGAGCGCAAAAAGGCACGCAATCGAGAAATCGCTAGTGACAACGAAGCTCTTTACCGCGCCAGCACCTTTTCTGGTGATTTTGGCCGAATTTTCTGCATCGGTTATGCACAAGATGATACACCCGCTCAAGTGATTAGCGGTCATGAGACCGAAATTCTTAAAAAATGGTGGCAGATTGCCCAAAGCGCCAATGTATTTATTGGTCACAACATTATTGATTTTGATATTCCTTTTCTTTATAAACGCTCAATTGTTCACAAAATAAAACCATCGCAACTTCTGCCAATTAAAAAATTTCCAACCGAAAACATTTTTGATACGGCGCGCGAATGGAGCCGTTGGGATAATTATTCCCAAACAAGTCTTCACAATCTGGCGCTTGCTTTAGACTTGCCTTCTTCCAAAGACAAAATGGACGGCTCGCAAGTTTATGATTTTTATTTTAAAAGGCGTTTTGAGGACATATACACTTACTGCAAAAAAGATGTTGAACTCACCAGAAAAATCTACAAGCGAATGCTTTTTATTGCTTAATGAATTTTAAGAAAAACTTTAAAAAACTTGGTTTTCGAACCCCTTCCACATTTCGCATCAATGCAATCTTATCAGCCAACAAAATCCTAGTAAGGCACTTTAAAGGAAAGAAGAAATAACATAATTTCTAGTTTTAAAATCAACTTTATTCAAAAAGATATAAAATTTCTTCTCAATTTTGCTTTTTTCACAAATTGTGTGTAAAATACCTCAATGGCGGCATCAAAAGGCTATAAAATCGCCACTTTAGGTTCTCACTCTGCTCTCCAAATCCTAAAAGGCGCAAAAGACGAAGGTTTTAAGACAATTTGTATCGTCACGCCTGATCGCCACCATCTCTACAGCCGATTTGCCTTCATCAATAAAATTATTAAGATTCCGACTTTTGCCGATTTTCCCAAAATCGAAAAACAATTAATTGCCGATAACGCAATCGTTATTCCTCATGGTTCTTTTGTAGCTTATTTAGGTCTTAGCGAAAATAAAAATATGAAGGTTCCCTATTTTGGCAATAAGCAAGTTTTGGATTGGGAATCAGACAGAATGAAGCAAAGGGATTGGCTAATAGAAGCCAGCGTGCCGGTACCAAAAAGATTTAAAAGGCAAGAGAAAATCGACAGACCAGTGATTATTAAATCGTATGGAGCCTCAGGCGGCCATGGTTATTTCTTCGCAAAAAACCAAAAGGAATTTGCATCCCGAATCAAAAATTTTAAAGCGAAAGATTTTATTATCCAGGAATATGTCATCGGAGTACCACTTTATATCCATTATTTTTATTCACCTCTTAACAAAAAATTAGAAATACTTTCGATCGATAAACGCTATGAAACTAATGTTGACTCCTTAGGGCGAATTCCTTCGCAGAATCAGCAAGGTCTTGGCATTGAACCCTCATTTGTGGTTGTTGGCAATATTCCCCTAACACTTCGCGAGTCACTTCTTTCCGAAGCATTTGAAATGGGCGAAAGAGTTGTTGCAACTTCAAAAAAAATAATGGATGGGGGAATCTGGGGGCCGTTTTGTCTTGAAACGATTATTACACCAGAGCAGAAGTTTTCGATTATTGAAATTTCCTGTCGAATTGTTGCCGGAACCAATTTATTTATCGACAGTTCTCCATATGCCTCTCTATACTATGAAAAACCTGTTTCAACCGGCAGAAGAATCGCCATGGAGATCAAAGAGGCTATTAAAAGAAACAAACTTGCCAGGATCTTAAACTAATGAAAAATACCTCACTTAAAAGTTGGCAAGGCATTACCTGTGTGATTGGTCTTGACTGGGGTGATTCAGGTAAGGGGCGGTTGATTGATGATCTGTCCTCCCGCGCCGATATCGTTGCCCGCTATAGCGGTGGTTCAAATACCGGGCACACCGTCAAAAATAAATACGGAAAATTTGCCATGCACATAATGCCCTCGGGTATTTTTAATCAAAAAGCTCAATGTTTAATCGGTCGGGGCGTTGCTTGCGATTTGGAATCTTTAATCGAAGATGAAATGGCCCAGCTCCAAAAAGCCGCTATCTCTTGGAAGAATTTAATTATTGATGAGCAGGCATCATTGACGATGCCTTGGCATAAACTTCGTGATGGCTTACGCGAAGAATTCCGTTTAAAAAAAATTGGTACTACCAAGCGGGGTGTTGGCCCAACTTACGCCGACAGGATTGAAAGAGTCGGTTTAAGAATTAAAGACCTCATGTCCTCTGATTTTAAAGACAAGCTTTTTGAAGAAGTCAAAATTCAGAATAAATTTTTTAATCTTAAACTTAACCCCACTCAAATCTATAGAAGGTATCTAAAATTTTCCAAATTATTAAAACCTTACGTTGGCCAAACTATTCCGATTGTCAAAAATGCCCAAAATATGGGTAAAAATATTTTATTTGAAGGTACTCAAGGATCTCTTCTAGACGTCGATTTCGGAACTTACCCCTTTGTCACCTCCACTAATATTGGTGTTATCGGAATTTGGCGCAGTTTCAACCTTCATCCATCCGAGATTAACCACGTAATTGGGATATCCAAAGCCTACTCAACTAGAGTTGGCGCTGGTCCACAGCCGACAAAACTGGATGGAGAAAAAAGACAAATCATTATCGAAAAAGGTCAGGAAATCGGTACAACTTCAGGCAGAACCCGCGACCCTGGATGGCTCGACTTAGTTATTATTAGAGCAGCAGCCGAGTTTAACAAACTCACTGCTTTGGCAATTACCAAACTTGATGTTTTGACTGGATTTAAAAAGATCAAAGTTTGTACTTCTTATAAAATCAATGACAAAACTGTTGAATATCTTTCCGGAGATGCCCAATTTTTGGCAAAGTGTCAACCAGTTTATAAAGAAGTTGATGGCTGGAGGGAAGATTTGTCAAAAATTCGCCAGTTTAAAAAGCTCCCTAAAAATGCCCAAAATTATATTAAGATAATTGAAAAATTGGTTGATGTTCCGGTAAAGTTTATATCAGTTGGGCCAAATAGGGGAGAAGTGATATACCTATGAAAATCAAAAATCAACCCGTCCTTGACCGAGTCGAGACGAGGTCGGGAAAATCAAAAATCAAAAGTTATCAGGACCTTACAATCGCAACAGTTGGGTCTCACTCTGCCCTTGATATTTGTCGCGGTGCCAAAGATGAAGGTTTTAAAACATTGGTTGTTGTTGAGAAAGGACGTGATCAAACCTATGTCAACTATTTTAAATCAGCCCGTCCTTCGACAAGCTCAGGACCTTCGGGTTGCGTCGATGAAGTTGTATATGTTGATAAATTTAAAGACATACTTTTGCCAAAAATCCAAAAAATCTTAAAAAATAAAAATTGTATTTTCATCCCTCACCGTTCATTTGAAGTCTATGTTAGCGATTATGATGCCATTGAAGATAAATTTGATGTCCCCATTTTTGGCAACCGCTATCTTTTGCGCTTTGAGGAAAGAAACGAAAAACCTAATCAGTACGATCTTTTAGAAAAGGCCGAAATAAGATATCCAAAAATATTTAAAGACCCTAAAGATATTAACACCATTGTTATAGTTAAAGTAAATGAAAAAGAAAGAAGGTTCGAAAGAGCTTTTTTC